>Ga0182736_1000307_pt1 | contig 84236 bp, 83 predicted proteins | sample eDN5th30CKraftBY_FD_128882 | JGI IMG/M metagenome (GOLD analysis project Ga0182736, IMG submission 128882) | Enriched backyard soil microbial communities from Emeryville, California, USA - eDNA 5th pass 30_C Kraft BY (version 2) (version 2) | ecosystem: Environmental > Terrestrial > Soil >... | reverse complement strand
TCCGTCCATGATGAGCGGGTTGTGGCATCCACCGCCCGAGACGGCGAGGAACCGGATGCCGGCAGCGCGCACATCCTGCGCGACGGTGCGGACAGTGAGCTCGGTGAGCGTGCGGACGAGGTCGGCGATCGGAAGGTCTCGCCCGAGCGCTGCAACGTGCTCGCGCACGTACGCGAGGTGGAAATGCTCTTTGCCGGTGCTCTTCGGAGCGGCGAGCGCGTAGTACGGGTCTGCCAGCAGCGCCGTCAGCAGCTCATCATCGACCGATCCGGCGCGCGCGATCGCCGCATCCTCGTCGTAGCCGAGCGGGTTGAGGCCGTAGGCGCCGATGATCGCATCGACGAGGGCGTTCGCCGGGCCGACGTCGTATGCGCTGACGCCCGACCGGTCGACCACCGTGATGTTGGCGATGCCGCCGAGGTTCAGCGCCGCCGAGACGCCGGCGCGTTCTCGCAACAGCAACTCGTCGAGGAACGAGACGAGGGGTGCACCGTGTCCGCCGGCGGTGATGTCGCGGATGCGCACGTCAGAGACGACGGGAGCGCCGACGGCTTCGGCGATCCAGGCCGGCTGCCCGATCTGCAGGGTGCCGCGAGCGTGGCCGTCTTCGACCCAGTGGTACACGGTCTGGCCGTGCGTGCAGACCGAATCGACGCCGCCGACGGATGCCGCGGCACGCCGCGCGACGTCGGCGAACGCCTGTCCGATCAGGGTGTCGAGCTCGCACACTTCGGCCAGCGTGGTCGGTGCCGGAGGGAGAGCTGCGACCAGACGCGCTCGCAGTTCAGGGGCGTACGGAACGCTGTCCGCGAGCAGGATCCGGCCGCGCAGCATCCCGTCGTGCTCGTCGAAGTCGACGACCGCGACATCGATTCCGTCGTGGGATGTGCCGGAGAGCAGGCCGAGTACGCGCATCGTTCGAGCCTACGTCGTCGATATGCCGGGCCACGGCAGCTCGCAGCGTTGGGCGGAGAACTACTCGTTGGGCGGAGGAATCCACGTCAGATCTCCGCCCAAGGGTGAGAAGTCCGCCCGAGGCTGCGGCCAGACGGCGCGGGGCCTACCGCAGGACGAACGCGGCAGCGCCGATCAGCGGCCCCTCGTCGCCGAGGCCGGAGCGCACCACACGCGTCACGCGCGAGTACTCATGCGCGGCGGATGCTGTCAGGGCCGACTGCACGAGGTCGATGTAGTCCGCGGAGACCCGGGAGAACCCGCCCCCGATCGCAATTACGTCGAGGTCGACGAGGGTCGCGGCATCCGCCAGCGTCTCCCCCACCGCGCGCGCCGAGCGCTCGATCGCCGCTCGTGCAGTCGGGTCCCCCGCCGCAGCATCCCGGGCCAGATCTTCACCTGTTGCGCCGGTCCATCCCTGCGACTGCGCCCACGCGGCACTCGCCGGACCGGAGGCGATCTCTTCGAGTGTCAGCCCGCCCTCGCGGCGCATCTGGCCGAGGTGCCCGGCGTTGCCGCTCGCGCCTGCGACGTACTGTCCGTCCACGACGAACCCTCCGCCGACGCCGGTCGACACCACGATCGACAGCGAGGAGCGTGCATCGCGCGTTGCGCCGAGCCAGGACTCGGCGAGCGCGAGAGCGCCGCCGTCGTGCCCGAAGACGGTGCGGACATCATGGCCGACAGTCGCGGATGCTGCGGACCGGACGGCATCCGCCAGCCCGTACCCGCGCGCCGACGGCATGTTGACCGGGAAGATCGCGCCGGTGTCTCGGTCGACGGGGCCGGCGCTGCCGACTCCGGCACCGATGAGCTCGGCACCCTCCGGCAGAGCGGCCAGCGCGTGGCTGACGACGGCGGTGATCGCGGCATCCATCGTCGCCGACGTCGCCGCTCGACCGGTCGCCTGCCGGCTGCGGCTGCCGTCGACCAGCGCCCCGTCCGTCGTGACCAGCGCCGCCTCGAGCTTCGTGCCGCCGACGTCGACGGCGAGCGCGTAGCCGGTCACTGCGGGTCGAGGCCGAGGTCGTCGAGGTCGAAGGCGGCGCGCCACTCGAGGCCTTCGGCTTCGATCGCTGCCTGCGCACCGGTCTTCCGGTCGACGATCACGGCGACGGCCACGATCTCGGCACCCTCGCGGCGCAGCGCCTCGACGGCCTTGAGCGCCGACTGCCCCGTCGTCGAGGTGTCCTCCAGGACGACGACGCGCTTGCCCGCGACATCCGCCCCTTCGATCTGGCGGCCGCGGCCGTGGTCCTTGGGCTCCTTGCGCACGACGAAGGCGTCGAGCGGACGGCCGTTCCGCTCGGATGCTGCGGCGACCGACGCGTGCATCACCGAGTTGGCGATCGGGTCGGCGCCGAGCGTCAGCCCGCCGACGGCCACGACGTCGAGATCGCCGATGAGGTCGAGCATGATGCGGCCGATCGCCGGCGCCGCGCGGTGATCGAGGGTGAGCTTGCGCATGTCGACGTAGTACGTCGCCTTCTTGCCGCTCGAGAGGGTGAAATCGCCGTGGAACACCGCCTCGTCCTTGATCAGAGCGAGCAGGGACTGGCGGTCGGCTTCGAGAGTCACGGCATCCAGTGTATGGCGCGGTGACGCTGGTCACGCATGGCCGATTCGCCTATCGTGGCCGTGGATCCGCAACGTCCGGATCCACGACGCAGGGAGATCAATGTTCTCGTACGACCCGTATGCCGAACTCGCCACGCTCCGCGACTTCGCCACGCTCGAACTGACCAGCCCCGATTTCGAGGCCGGTGGACCGCTGCCGCTGTTCGCCTGGTCTGCGGGCCGCGGCGGCGAGGACCGCTCCCCCGGCCTGCAGTGGTCGCAGGCGCCGGCCGGCACCAAGAGCTTCGCGGTGTCGTGCTTCGACCCTGATGCCCCGACCGGGTCGGGATTCTGGCACTGGGCCGCCTTCGATCTGCCGGCCGACACCGCCGTGCTGCCCAGCGGCACCGGCGCCGCAGCCGCCCTGCCCGCAGGGACGAAGGTGATGCCGAACGAGGCGCGCCTGGAGCAGTACATCGGCGCGGCACCTCCGGAGGGCACCGGCATCCACCGGTACTTCTTCGTCGTCGACGCGCTCGACGTCGAGAAGCTCGACCTGGACGGCGACGAGACGCCGGCGACCCTCGGGTTCCAACGGCACTTCCACACGCTGGCGCGCGGGGTTCTCATCGGCACCGCCGACCCCGCTGAGCGCTGACCGGGCTACTCCGAGAGGGAGTGGCCGAGGACGGACAGCGTGGCGACCTGGGCGGCCGTCGCGCTCTCTCCTCGCGTGCGGACGAGCAGTCCGACCACGGACTCGGTGACGAGCATGAGCGAAGCGCGCGACGTGTGAAGCAGCTCGTCGCGGAATGAGTCGTTGATCGGGGCGACGACGAGCGCGACGTCGGCGAACTCCGCGACCGGAGAGCGCGGGAACGACGTGATCGCGAGCACGCGCGCGCCCCCGGCCCGCGCAGCGGTCATGACATCGATGGATGCCCGGTTCACGCCGGATCCTGAGACGACCAGGCACGTCGATCCTGCTCCGAGCTGGGACGCCGTGATCTGCTGACCGAGCGTGTCAGCGACGTACTCGGCCGGGCGACCGGCCGAGGTCAGACGCATGGCGAGATCTGCGCCGACCGGCGCCGACAGCCCGTTCGCGGCGACCAGGAGCCTCGTGGCGGCATCCAGCTCGCCGACGAACGATGCCAGGGTCTCCTCTGTGACCGCCGACACCGTGTGGGCGAGCCGGGCGGAGAACCGGTCGACGGCTCCGCGCAGCGCACCGAGCATGGTGCCGTCCACCGTCTCGTCCTGCTTCGGCGCGGCCGTCGCCCTCTCCCGAGCCAGCGCGACGCGCAACTGCGGATACCCGTCGTATCCGAGCGTCTGCGCGGTGCGGATCACGGTCGCACGTCCCACCCCGACGACGTCGGCGATCTCCTGCGCGGTCCGCTCGACGGCCGCATCCGCATCCATTGCGATCCACTCGGCCACCCGGCGCTCACTGGGCTGCATCGACGGCGCCAACATCGCGATGCGGGCGGTCGGCGGGGCTTCAGCTGACCCTTGCCACATCGATCCGCTCCTCCCTCTGCACCAGGTTTCTCTGCGCCGGAGCCGCCTTGGCTCGTGGACCCTTCATGATCCTCCGCCGGATGGCACCCGAGACCGCATCCATCAGCATCGTCGCGACGACGACCACGATCAGCAGCATCCCGACCGTGTCCCACTGGCGGAAATTGGTGTAGTTCGCGAGCATACTGCCGATCCCGCCGGCGCCGACGAGACCGAGCACGGCGGACGTCCGGATGTTGATCTCGAAGCGATACAGCGCGAATGACAGCAAGGCGGGGGCGACCGCGGGCCACAAGGCCCACCGCGTGACCTCGGCCGTGTTCCCTCCGGCTGCACGCACCGCTTCGGATGCTCCTTCCTGCACGGACTCGACGGTCTCGTAGACCCACTTCGCCTGGGTTCCGATGCCGGCGATCGCCAGCGCCAGAGCTCCGGTGAACGGCGTGAGACCGGTGACCGTGAGCAGCAGCAGCGCGATGATGACCTCCGGCACGGCGCGGATGACGGCGAACAGCCCTCGAAGGGGCAGCCGCAGCCAGATCGGCCCGACGTTGCGCGCGGCGAGCATCCCGAGGGGAATGGAGACGATCACGCAGCCGATCGCACCGATCCAGGCCATCGAGAACGACCGCCACGTCTCGAACAGCGCCTGCGGAACCATCTCCCAGTTCGGCGCGGAGAACATGAGCCCGAGGTAGTGCGCGACCTCGCCGGGCAGCGACCCCAGATCGCTCCACGGGATCGGCAGCCCCACGGCGGATGCGAGCACCACGGCGCCGACGATGACGGCGACCACGGTGGGGGTGATTCGGGACGGATGCCGCGGCACCTCCAGACCGGTCGCCGACGGGGCGGTGAGGACGCTCATACGAGCCTCCTTCGCAGGAAGTTCGAGAAGATCTCGATGAGCACGACGACGACGAGGATCTCGAGGACGATCACCGCGACATCGTCGTAGGCGTAGAACGCACGGCGCTCGTCGAGCAGGCGCCCGATGCCGCCGGCGCCGACGATGCCGAGAATCGCGGAGATGCGGACGTTGAGCTCCAGGGTGTACAGCCACTGATTCGCGAACAGCGGCCACGTCTGCGGCAGCACCCCTCGGCGATTGATCTGCGTCTGCGTCCCGCCTGCCGCGCGGCCGGCTTCGATGATCGGCAGATCGGTCGCGTCGATCGCCTCGGAGACGAGCTTGACGATGATGCCGAGGTCGAACAGGAACAGCGTGATGAGTCCTGGCAGGGCTCCGACGCCGACCATCGCAACGAGAACCGTGGCGTAGACGAGGTCGGGGACGGAGCGGACGACGTTGATGATCGTGCGGACGAGGACGCGGGTCGGCGCGTTCGGATTGGTCGGAGCGGCGGCCCACAGAGTCAGCGGCACGGAGACGACGGCGGCGAGGGCGGCACCGACCACCGCCATCTGGAGCGTCTCGAGCATCGGCCCGATCGTGCGCGGCAGGAATCCGAAGTCTGGTTGCAGGAACTGCACCAGCAGCCCCGAGCCGTTGCTCCAATTGCGGATGAGAGCACCGACGTCGAGCTCGATGCCGCCGATCGCGGGGATGCAGGTCGCGACGGTGAATGCGGCGAAGGCGAGAAAGACGAGCGCCGTGCGCACGCGCGAGCGCGGCTTGGGCGGAACCTCTGCTGAGCGTGCGGCGGAAAGGCTGCTCGTCATGCGCCCAGCACATCCCGCGGCTGGATCGGACGCCCGTAGATCTGCTCGAAGTCGTGATCGGTGGCTGCAGCGGCCTGGCCGTCGTAGACCACCTCTCCCGCACGCAGGCCGATCATCCTGGTCGTGTACTGCCGAGCAAGATCCATCAGGTGGATGTTGACGAGCACGGTGAGCTGCTCGTCACGGTTGACCCGGCGCAGATCGTGCATGACCGCGTGAGCCGTCGGCGGGTCGAGGCTCGCGACCGGCTCGTCGGCGAGCATCACACTGGGCTGCTGCATGAGCGCCCTCGCGATCGCGACGCGCTGCTTCTGACCGCCGGAGAGCTGTCCGGCCCTGTTCCACACCTTCTCCAGCATCCCGACGGAATCCAGCGAGCGCAGCGCGAGCTCGCGATCCTGAGCGGTCGTGACCCCGAGCAGCGTCCGCCAGGTCGGCGTCCGCGCAAAGCTCCCGACGAGGACGTTGCGGTAGACGTCCGAGCGGTCCGCGAGGTTGAAGCCCTGGAAGATCATGCCGATGCGGCCGCGCAGCTCGCGGAGTGCGCGGCCGCGCATGCCGGTGACCGTGTGCGGGCCGACGGTCACCGTGCCGGATGACGCGGGCACCAGGCCGTTGATGGTGCGGATCAGGGTCGACTTGCCCGAGCCGGAGAGGCCGACGATCGAGACCATCTCACCTGCGGCGATGTCGAGTGAGACGCCGCTGAGGGCCCTGGTGCCGTTGGGGTAGGTGACCGACACGTCGTCGAGACGGATCGACCACGACGCGGAGGCCGGGGACGTCCCGACCTCCGCGTGCAGTGGATCAATGCGCATGTTCCTGCTTCGTCAGTTGGCGAACTGGGCGAGGATCTCGCCGTAGCGGGTGATCTCGTCCTCGGCGGTCTCGCTGGTCCAGTCCGACAGGCCGACGAGGTCGAACATGACCGACGCGGCCTCCTCGGAGGAATCGGCGTACTCGTCGAGCAGCGTGGTCAGTTCTTCGACGAGGTCATCGGGGAGCGCGGAGTTCACCGCGACGCCGCCATTGGGGATCATCTCGGTGTAGGCGAAGGCGACCACCTCGTCCGCGATGTCCGGCGCCTCCTCGGCGACAGTGGTGCGGGCATCCCAGTAGCCGAAGCTGACCTCGGCGTCGCCGTTGTACACCGCGAGGACCGCGTTGTTGTTGCCCTCGACGGGGACCTGCGTGATCCCGGCATCCGTGTCGACGCCCTGCTCGCGCATCGCGACGACGGGGTACTGGTAGCCGGCGGGCGATGTCGCCGCCTGCAGGGCGACCTTCGTGCCGTCGGTGATCTTGCCGAGCGCCTCGACGGCGGCCGGGCCCGATCCCGTCGACTCCGCTCCGGCCTCTTCGATGCCGTTGCACGATGACAGCTCGATGCCGCTGGCCGCGTACGTCGACATGACCGGCTCGTCGTCGCAGTACTTGTCGGGGTTGTTCGTGTAGGCCACGGCCGCGTACGAGGTTGCTCCGAAGCGCACGTCGCGCAGGATCAGCTCGGCGTCGTAGCGGTCGATCGCGTTGTAGAGCGACCCGGCGTCGGTGATGATGACCTGCGCCTGGTCGGTGCCGAGCGCTTCGACGGTGGCGGCGTAGTCGGATGCGACGACGCCATCGACCTCGATGCCGAGGTTCTCGGAGAGGTACGCGGTGAGCGGGTCGAGCGCCTGGGCGAGGTCTTCGCCCTCGACCGAGGGGACGAGCGACAGGGTGATGGACTCGGGCCATTCGGTCGCCTCGTCGGCTGAACCGTCCGCCGGCGTGCTGCTGCAGCCGGCGAGCGTGAGGACGGCGACCGCGGCGACGCCCGCGGTGAGCAGGGACTTACGCATGGAGATCATGCCTTTCGGTGTGGGTGGTGCGGGTGGGGGTACTGGATGCCGCGCCTGCGGCCCAGGCTTCGATGTCGCCGTACAGGTCGGCGATGGTGCGTGCACGCATCGTCACGCGCTCGGGAGAGCGCTCGGCGGTCGCACCGACCAGCGCTGTCGCGGCGCCCAGCTCGGCGGCGGGCGCCAGGTCGAACTCGAAGATGTCGCCGACCGAGAGCACGGGTCCCGCAGCGCATGCGGCGCGGAGGATGGGATACAGGCCAGCCGGCTTGCCGACCGTGAAGTGCAGGTCGTCGAACAGATCGGCGACGTTCCACCGGTCGAGCACGGGGAGGATGCCGGCACCGGGCGCGTTGGTTGCGAGGACGAGGCGTGCCGAGGGTCGGATGCGGGTGAGGAAGCCGGCCAGCCCGCTCGGTGGGGTGATCGCGGCGCGCTCGGTTCCGAGCAGCGCCCGCGACGACTGATAGGCGGATTCGAGGGCCTCGGCGGAGAGTCCCTGCTCGCCGGCGAGACTGCTGATGACGTCGTATCCGTCCCGCGCGTCGCGCTCACCGCGCTCGAACGCCGAGACCGCCTCCATGGCGCGGTCGGTGAACGGCGCATCGCCGCAGGCCGTCGCGACAGCGCTGGCGAAGGCCTCGAGCGGACCAGCGCCGAGCGCGATGGTCCCGTCGAAGTCGAGGACGATGGTGACGCTCACTGCTCTCCTGATCACTGGTTCGTACGATCTGCGGACGATGCGTCCACAGTGACAGTCGTGTATGGACGATTCGCCCCTCGGGCGTGAACGTCTCGTGAACTCCACGACCAGCGTCGGCATCCGGACGTCCGACACCGCCCGTAGGCTGGATGCATGCGCCTGGCCACCTGGAACATCAACTCCATTCGCACCCGCGTCTCCCGCGCCGTCGACTTCGCCGTCCGGGAAGACATCGACGTGCTCGCGCTGCAGGAGATCAAGTGCAAGCCTGAGCAGTTCCCGTACGAGCCGTTCGAGGCCGCGGGCTACCACGTCGAGGCACACGGCCTGAATCAGTGGAACGGCGTCGCGATCGCGAGCCGCCTTCCGATCACCGACGTCGAGACGTCGTTCGCAGGGATGCCGGGGTTCGCGAAGGGCCATGAGGGCCCGGATGCCCCGCTCGAGGCGCGCGCGATCGGAGCCACGATCGACGGCGTGAAGGTGTGGAGCCTGTACGTGCCCAACGGCCGCTCGCTCGACGACCCGCACTACGCGTACAAGCTGCACTGGCTGGAGCAGCTGCGGCGGGCCACCGCCGCCGAGCTGCAGGCGAAGCCCGATCTGCCGCTGGCGCTGGTGGGCGACTTCAACATCATCCCGCTGCCCGAGGACAACGGCGACCCCGACATCGTCGAGGGCGTCTCGACGCATGTCTCGCCGCAGGAGCGCGAGGCGTTCTTCGCCTTCAAGGATGCAGGGCTCGTGGACGTCGTCCGCCCGCTCATCCCCGAAGGATTCACGTACTGGGACTACCAGCGGCTGAAGTTCCCCCGCAACGAGGGCATCCGCATCGACTTCGTCCTGGGGTCCCGTGCGCTGGCGGATGCCGTGACCGGAGCATCCATCCACCGGAACGAGCGCAAGGGCGAGCAGCCCAGCGACCACGTCCCGGTGGTCGTCGACCTCGCCTTCGACACCGCCGAGGACGACGACGACATGCCGATGATCTTCGCCTGAGCCGCTCCCGCTACGACCCCATCACACCGGTGCGGATCTCGCCCTCCGCCGGCGCGTAGCGCAGACTGACAGCACCGCCGCCACCCGCCTCGGCACCGAGCAGCGTGAGGTTCGCCGCGGCCGCGCCGTCCGGGAAGACCTTCTTCCCTCGACCGAGCACGAGCGGATACACCCACAGCTGCAGAACGTCGAAGAGCTGCCCGTCCAGCAGGGTGTGGACGAAGTCGATGCTGCCGATCACGTGCACGTCCTCGTGCTTCTCGCGAAGCCGCGCGAGCTCCGCAGGCAGGTCGTCGCCGATGCGCGTCGAGCCCTGCCAGTCGAGCGCGAGATCGGCGTTCCTGGATGCCACGTACTTCGGCACCCGATCGAACAGCCGGCCGATCGCACCCTCCGGCCCTGTCGTGTGCTGCGGCCAGTACCCGGCGAAGATGTCGTAGGTCCGCCGACCCAGAAGGAGGGCGTCGAGGGTCGACATACCGTCCATGACCCAGCGGCCGACGGCGTCGTCGGGGGCACCCGCCTGCCACCCGCCGAATGGGAATCGCCCTGAAGTGTCCTCCTCCGGCCCGCCTGGCGCCTGCGCCACGCCATCCAGGGTGGTGAACAGGTCGATGATGATGCGCCCGGTCATGATCGCTCCTTCGCCGTGAGGTTCTTCTCCAGCGTCCTCCGTTCCCGGCCGTCTGTCGACCGGTTCTCGCGGCAGAATCCACCGCATGGCGGATGCCGCGGCATCCGGTCGCCCGTACCGTTGAGGCATGTCCGCATCCTCCCGCGCGCTGACGCCGCGTCAGCGCCAGACCGACGCGCTGCTGGCCGTCGTCATCTTCGTCGCCGGCGTCATCAGCGCAGCCCTGTCGGCGATCTCGGAGATCTACGGCGACGACCAGGCACCGCTGTGGCAGGCCCTGATCTACCTCGCGGTCGTGTCCGCACCGCTGGCGTTGCGCCGGGTGTGGCCGGCACCCGTCGCGATCCTCGTCTCGGTGGCCTACTTCGTCTCGGTCACGCTCCATCTGCCCGAGATCTACGCCGGCAACATCGCCGTGTTCATCGCCCTGTACACAGTGGGGGCCTGGATGGCGAATCGCCGTGCCGCGATGATCGTGCGTGTCGCGATCATCGTCGGCATGTTCGCGTGGCTCCTGATCACGATGTACCGCGACGCGATCGACGCCGCCCGCGAGGAGGACGTGATCGCCGGTGCCATGTCGCCCTATCTCGCGTTCATGCTGCTGAACCTGCTGATCAACGTGCTGTACTTCGCCGGAGCCTACTTCTTCGGCGAGCACGCCTGGAACTCCGCCATGCAGCGCCAGGCTCTCGAACAGCGCACGGTCGACCTGGAGCGCGAGCGCGAGGTCACCGCTGCCCAGGCCGTCGCCCTCGAGCGGGTGCGGATCGCACGCGAGCTGCACGACGTCGTCGCTCATCACGTATCGGTGATGGGCGTGCAGGCCGGGGCTGCCCGCATGGTCATCGACCAGGACCCGGCGAAGTCCAAGGAGATGCTCGGCGGCATCGAGACCTCTGCGCGTGAGGCGATCAGCGAACTGCGTCACCTGCTCGAGACACTGCGCTCGTCGGACGCGGAGGGCGACGATGCGCCGTCAACCGTCGGACTGGCGGACATCGAGAGCCTCGTCGAGGCCTCGGACGCCGCAGGACTTCCGACGCGATTCACGGTCGTCGGCGATGAGCGTCCAGTGCCGTCGGTGGTGCAGGTGAACCTGTATCGGATCGCCCAGGAGTCGCTCACGAACGCACGGCGTCACGCCGGCCCCGCCGCGACGGCCGATGTGCGGCTGCGCTACACGGACGATGACGTCGAGCTCGAGGTCGTCAACACCGGACGGAGACTCCTCGCTCCCCGCCCTGGCATGGGGCAGCTGGGCATGCGCGAGCGTGCGCTGGCATCCGGTGGCACGATCGAGTCCGCTCCGCGCGAGCAGGGCGGATGGCGCGTGCGCGCGCAGATTCCGCTGACCTCACCCGCACTCACCGGAGCATCCGCATGACCGCACTGCATGCGAACGACATGATCCGCGTGCTGCTCGTCGACGATCACGCGATGCTGCGGGCCGGATTCCGGACGATCCTCGACAGCCAGCCCGACATCACCGTGGTCGGCGAGGCTGCGACGGGCGCCGAGGCGGTGGCGCAGGCATCCGCCCTGAGGCCGGACGTCATCAGCATGGACGTGCAGATGCCCGACATGGACGGCATCGAAGCCACGCGCCGGATCGTCGCCGACCCTGAGGTGCACGCGTCGATCGCGATCGTGACGACGTTCGATCGGGACGACTACCTGTTCAGCGCGCTGGATGCCGGCGCGAGCGGGTTCCTGCTCAAGAACAGCGGGCCGGAGGATCTCGTCTCAGCGGTTCGGGTCCTCGCCGCGGGCGACGGGATGCTCGCACCGGAGGTGACGCGCCGTGTTGTCCAGCGGTACGCGGGCGCTTCGTCCGGCGAGGATGCGGTGCCGACGGCATCCGCCGCGATACGACCCGCAGAGCCGTTCACCGACCGAGAGGCCGAGGTGCTGGCGCTCATGGCCGAGGCGATGAGCAACGCCGAGATCGCAGCGTCGCTGTTCATCGGTGAGGCGACCGTGAAGACCCACGTCTCGCGCATCCTGCAGAAGCTCGGCGCACGCGACCGCGTGCAGGCCGTGGTGCTGGCGCTGCGCGGCGGGCTCGCCTAGCCGCCCGCACCCTGGTTAAGCCGTGGCGAGCCCCGTCCTGACGCCGAGCCCCCGTCTTAGCACCGAGCCCCCGTCTTATCGACGCGTCTAAGACGGGGTGTCGGCGACAAGACGGGGGCTCGGCGAAGGGAGGGCGGGATGCTTACGCGTTCACCAGCTCTGCGGAGTGCTGCACGCGCGAGATGAGGCCGTTGAACGCCTCGAGGTAACCCATCAGGAAGCCGGCGGTGCTCTCGTCGGTGACCTGGCCGTCCTCGGTGAACAGGCCGGGGCGGTCCTGGATGAAGCCCTCGGGCTGGCCCATGGTGATCGCGCTGAAGTGACCGAGGATGGCGCGCAGGTGCTGCTGGGCGGCAGCCGTTGCGACGCCGGAGCCCGAGGTGCCGATGACGGCGACCGGCTTGCCGAAGAAGGACATCTCGCCGTACGGGCGGGTCGACCAGTCCAGAGCGTTCTTCAGGACGCCGGGGATGGAGCGGCTGTACTCGGGGGTGACGATGATGACGCCGTCGACGTCGGCGATGGCCTTCTTGAAGTCGAGGGCGACCTGCGGGAAGTCACCGTCGAAGTCGGGCGAGTAGAAGGGCAGGTCCTTGATCGAGATCTCGACGAGCTCGGTGCCCTCAGGTGCGAGGTTCGCCAGCACGCGCGCCAGGCGGCGGTTGATGGAGGTGCTGGAGATGCTGCCGACGATGTATCCGATGGTGCGGGTCACAGGAGAATCCTTCTGTTCGGGCTCGGTGAGAGCCTGGATGCTTTCCTCAGCCCTAACGCTTGTCGGAACAACTTATTCCTGCGCATGCAAAATCGATCGAATCCGTCTCGAGGCTGACCGACGATATCCGCCCCAGGGGGGATGCCGCGACACCGGCCGCTCCGTAGCGTGAAAGCATGCCCTCAGGAACCCTGCAGCTGAACAGCGTCACCAAGAGCTACGGCTCTCGGCGCGTACTCGACGACATCTCCTTCCCCGTGCACTCCGGCCAGCTCACCGGCTTCGTCGGCGGCAACGGAGCTGGCAAGACCACGACGATGCGGATCGTCCTCGGGCTGCTCGCCTCGGACGGCGGCACCGTCACCCTCGGCGGCGAGCAGCTCACCGGCGACATCCGTCGACAGTTCGGGTACATGCCCGAAGAACGCGGCCTATACCCGAAGATGAAGGTGCTCGAGCAGGTCGTGTACTTCGCGCGGCTGCACGGGTTCTCCAAAGCGGATGCCACGGCCAAGGCCACAGCGCTCCTCACCGAGCTCGGGCTCGAGGAGCGCCTGAACGACAACATCGAGTCGCTCTCGCTCGGCAACCAGCAGCGGGCGCAGATCGCGGCATCCCTCGTCCACGAGCCGGAGGTGCTCATCCTCGACGAGCCGTTCTCCGGCCTGGATCCGATCGCGGTCGAGACCGTAGCCGGCGTGCTGCAGGAGCGCGCTTCGCGCGGAGTCTCGGTTCTCTTCTCGTCGCATCAGCTCGACGTCGTCGAGCGCCTCTGCGACGACCTCGTCATCATCGCCGGCGGCACGATCCGCGCCGCCGGACCCCGCGATCAGCTGCGTGAGCAGTACTCCGCACCGCGGTGGGAGCTCAGCGGAAGCGGCGACGTCGGCTGGCTGCGCGATGAGCCGGGCGTGACGGTCGTCGACTTCGAGGGCGGCAGCGCTGTGTTCGACGTCGACGACCCCGCCACCGCGCAGCGGGTCCTCCGGCGGGCGCTGCAGGACGGCGACGTCAGCAAGTTCGGCCCGCAGCATCCCACCCTCGCCCAGATCTTCAAGGAGGTCATCCAGTGAACGCCTCTCCCGTTCCCACCGCCGTCTCCACAGGGCAGGGCGTCTGGCTCGTCGCCGAGCGCGAGCTGAGCACCAAGCTGCGCAGCAAGGCGTACCTGATCTCCACAGCGATCCTGCTGCTCATCGCGCTGGGCGGCGTCATCTGGGCCGGCATCTCGTCGGCGAACCCCACCTCGACGCCGATCGCGGCGACGGCGGCCACGGCATCCGCCCTCGAGGACATGGGCGGGTACGACGTGACCGAGGTCGAAGGCCGCGATGAGGCCACGGCGCTCGTCGAATCCGGCGAGGTCGATGCGGCGGTCATCGACGACCCGTCCTCGGCCACCGGGCTCGTGATCATCGCCGACAAGGAGGCTCCGCAGAGTCTGCTGATGGCGCTGTCGGCTTCGCCGGAAGTCGAGCTGCTGAACCCGGATTCCGCGAGCGGACCGTTCCGCTACATCCTGGGCATCGCGTTCGGGCTGGTGTTCATGATGGCCGCGATGATGTTCGGCACCCCGATCGCGACCAGCGTCGTCGAAGAGAAGCAGACGCGAGTCATCGAGATCCTGCTCTCGAGCATCCCGGCGCGGGTGCTGCTGGCCGGGAAGGTGCTCGGCAACACGATCCTCGCCATCTCGCAGATCCTGCTGCTCGTGGCGGTCGGAACGGTGGGACTGATCGTCACAGGTCAGACCGAGATCCTCGCCGGTCTCGGCGGACCGGTGATCTGGTTCGCGGTGTTCTTCCTGTTCGGGTTCATCCTGCTCGCGGCGATGTTCGCGGCCGCAGGGTCGATGGTCTCGCGGCAGGAGGACGTCGGCGCGACGATGACGCCGGTGATGTACCTGACGATGATCCCGTACTTCCTGGTGATCTTCTTCGGCGACAACCCCGTCGTGATGACCGCGCTCTCGTACGTGCCGTTCTCTGCGCCGGTCGGGATGCCGATCCGGCTGTTCTTCAACGAGGCCGAGTGGTGGGAGCCGCTGGCGTCCCTGGCGATCATGCTCGTCGCGTGCGTCGTCGTGATTCTGCTCGGCGCGAAGATCTACGAGAACTCGCTGCTGAAGATGGGCGCGCGGGTGAAGTTCCGGGAGGCGCTGCGCGGCTGAGGCCGCGCATCCTGTCACGGAGCGACACGGGAATATGCGCATGCATGCGACCGTTCTATCCTGAGTCACGCGGACGACGGGGTCTGAGCAGAGATCAGACCCCGAAAGGCCCCCATGAGCACTCCGACTCTCGAGCGCACAGCGTCCACCTCCGTTCCGCTTCTCGACGTCCTCTCCACTCGGTGGAGTCCGCGCGCCTTCGACCCGTCGACTCCGATCGACGAGGACAAGCTCGCCGCGGCTCTCGAGGCAGCACGATGGGCGCCGTCCGCCAGCAACACCCAGCCGTGGCGCTTCATCGTCGCCCGGCGGGGCACCGACCTGCACGCCGCGATCGATGCCGCCCTGATGGGCTTCAACCGCGAGTGGGCGGGCGACGCGCAGGTGCTGATCGCCGCATTCGCCGAGGAATCGGATGCCGACGGCAACCCGCGCCCGTGGGCGCAGTACGACCTGGGTCAGGCTGTGGCGCACCTGTCGGTCCAGGCCCATGCGGACGGTCTGTTCGTGCACCAGATGGGTGGGATCGAGCGCGACGCGCTGCGCGCGCTTCCCGGTGTTTCAGACCGGTTCGCCCCGATCTCCGTGATCGCACTCGGCGAGATCGGCGACGCGTCTGCCCTTTCGGAGAAGCTGCAGCAGCGCGAGGTCGCTCCCCGCGTCCGCCGCCCGCTGGCCGAGACCGTCATCGCCTCGGCGTAGGCGTCAGGGCTTGGCGAGCCCGTTCAGGGCGACGGCCAGCACGTCGCGCGCGAGCTCCGGCGCTCCTTCACCGCCGCTCGGCCGGTACCACTCGACGATCGAGTTGACCATGCCGAACAGCAGGCGCGTGGCGACCGACGGATCGATGTCGCTGCGCACGGTCCCTTCGGCCTGAGCGGCCCTGACCAGCGCCGTCACCGTGCGGTCGAACGCGCGTCGGCGCTCGAGGGCAGCCCGTTCTACGTCGCTGTTGCCCCGCACTCGCAGCAGAAGGGTGACGTAGGCGAGCTTGTCGACGAGCACGAGCACCGCGCCGCGCAGCACGTGCTCCAACCGATCGCGCGCCGAGCCGTCGCCGACACCGTTCAGGACTCCTTCGAGCCCGCCGAGCGCCTCGTCCAGCGCGACCTCGAGCACCTCCTCCTTGGAGGCGAAGTGGTGGTACAGGGCCGACTTCGACAGCCCGAGGCGCGATGCGAGCGATGCCACAGAGGTCGCGTCGTACCCCTGCTCGATGAATACCTGAACCGCGATCTCGAGGATCTGTTCGCGGGCGTAGCCTGGGCGTCCGCGGCGGACGGGCGTCTGGTCGGGGTCTGACATCGGTTCCAGTCTGGCAGGTTCGCGTGCGCGAGTTCCGGCGATTGCCGGGTGGCGGCATCCTTGCGATAATCTATTACTGAACGAGCGTTCAGAAAATATCACGATCCGACGATGCTGTCAGGAGGAACGATGGACGACGCGCCACTCCTCGTCGATCGCCGTCCCGATCGCGTCATCGCGCGGCTGAATCGCCCCGACAAGCGCAACGCGATCGATCGCGAGATGATCGAGGCCCTGCATCTGCTGTGCGCCGAGCTCGAAGTCGAGCCGCGCACCCTGATCATCACCGGCAACGGCGACGACTTCGCCGCAGGCGCCGACATCGCGCAGCTGCGTGCCCGCCGGGCGGAGGACGCGCATCGCGGCATCAACGCGATGGCCTTCATCCGCATTCGCGAGCTGCCCCTGCCAGTGATCGCGGCGCTAGACGGCTACGCCCTCGGCGGCGGAGCCGAGCTCGCGTACGCCGCCGACATCCGCATCGCGACACCTCACCTGAAGATCGGCAATCCGGAGCCGAATCTCGGCATCATTGCCGCGGCCGGCGCGACCTGGCGGCTGCGCGAGATCATCGGCGACGGTCTCGCGTCGGAGATGCTGCTGACCGGGCGGACGCTCACCGCCGATGATGCGCTGGCCGTCGGGCTGGTGTCCGGCATCCATTCCCCTGACGACCTTCTTCCTGCGGCGCACGCCATCGCCGATCGCATCGCGGCGGCCGATCCGCTCGCGATCCGGCACACGAAGACGGCGCTGCGAGCACCGCGGGACGCGCACCCGGCCATCGACGGGGATCTCCAGGCCGAGCTGTTCGAGAGCCCGGAGAAGATGCGCCGCATGACGGAGTTCCTCGAGCGGAAGGGGCGCCGGTGAAGGTCGGGGTTCTCGGAGGCGGCCGGATGGGCGCCGGCATCGCACATGCGTTCCTGCTGGCCGGCTGCGAAGTCGTGGTCGTCGAACGCGACGACGAGGCTGCGGATGCCGCGGGTCAGCGCATCCGCGAGAGCATTGGACGGTCGGTGGAGCGCGGGGCGACGGCGCTCGGCGCCGACGACCTGGCTTCCGCTGTGCACGTCGGCTGTGACATCGCGGACTTCGCAGACTGCGAGCTGGTCGTCGAGGCTGTTCCGGAGGACCGGACGCTCAAGGTCGATGCTCTCCTGCGAATCGAGGGCGCCGCCCCGGATGCCGCGATCGCGACGAACACGTCATCGATCTCGATCGACGACCTGGCTGCTTCCCTCGCCCGACCAGCACAGGTGCTGGGTCTGCACTTCTTCAACCCCGTCCCGGCATCCGCCCTGGTGGAGATCGTCGAGGGCGCCGCGACCGCCCCCGCACTCGTCGAGCGTGCGCGCGGCTGGGTGGAACTCATCGGCAAGACCCCGATCGTCGTGCGCGATTCCCCGGGTTTCGCGTCGAGCAGGCTCGGCGTCGCGCTCGCGCTGGAGGCGATCCGGATGCTCGAATCCGGCGTCGCGTCGGCGGAGGACATCGACCGCGCGATGGAGCTCGGGTACCGGCATCCGGTCGGCCCGCTGCGCACCACTGACATCGTCGGACTCGACGTGCGCCTCGGCGTCGCCGAGGAACTGCAGACGACCCTCGGCGAACGCTTCGCCCCTCCAGCGCTGCTGCGGCAGCTCGTCTCGGAGGGAAAGCTCGGCCGCAAGAGCGGCGAAGGCTTCTACACCTGGCCGAACTCGACTCTGGAGAACTCATGACGTCAGTGACCACGACGGAGATGCCCGGCTCGACCGACGCCGGAACCACGATCCTGCCGAGCTATCTGCAGGATGCCTGGTGGACCCCCGACTCCCCCGCCGGCGACGCGACCGCCGTGCGCGATGCATCGACCGGTCAGGTGGTCGCCCGCGTCAGCACGGAGGGGCTGGATCTCGCCGGCGCCCTCGAGCATGCCCGCACGGTCGGGCAGGCGTCGCTCGGCGAGCTGACATTCCACCAGCGCGCGCTGCTGCTGAAGCAGTTCGCCCTCGCCCTGACGGAGCGCAAGGATCAGCTGTACGCGCTCTCCGCGCTCACGGGCGCAACGAAAGCCGACTCGTGGGTCGATATCGACGGCGGGATCGGCGTTTTGTTCGCGTACTCGGGCAAGGGACGCCGTGAGCTGCCGAACGCGCACGTGTACGTCGACGGCGCTGTCGAGCCGCTGTCGAAGGACGGCAGCTTCCTCGGTCGGCACATCTACACGCGCCTCCCGGGAGTCGCGGTGCAGATCAACGCGTTCAATTTCCCCGTGTGGGGGCCGTTGGAGAAGTTCGCGCCGGCGTTCCTGGCCGGCATGCCGTCGCTGATCAAGCCGGCTACCCCGACCGGGTACGTCACCGAGGCGATGGTGCGGATCCTCGTCGAGTCGGGCCTGCTGCCCGCCGGGTCGCTGCAGCTCGTGAGCGGCAGCGTGCCAACGCTGTTCGACGAACTGCGTCTGGGCGACGTCGTGGGCTTCACCGGCAGTGCATCCACGGCAGCATCGCTGCGCAACCGCACACCGTCCGGGGTGCGGTTCACGGCCGAGACCGATTCGATCAACGCTTCGGTGCTCGGACCCGACGCCGTCGCCGGCACGCCGGAGTTCGACGCGTACGTCCGCCAGCTCGTCGTCGAGATGACGACGAAGGCCGGCCAGAAGTGCACCGCGATCCGTCGTGCGATCGTTCCGACCGGTCAGGCGGATGCTGTGGTCGACGCCGTGCGCACCCGCATCGAAGCCAAGACGGTCGTCGGGGATCCGCGTGACGAGGGCACCACGATGGGGCCGCTCGTCTCGCTCGAGCAGCGCGACGAAGTGCTGCGGCAGGTGCAGGCACTCGTCGAGGGCGGCGGGCGGATCGTGGTCGGATCGGTCGACGTGCCGGCGCGCGACGGCGCGTTCTTCGACGCCGTACTGCTGCGGTTCGACGACGCGGGCGCCGACGCCGTCCACACGGTGGAGGCGTTCGGTCCGGTGTCGTCGCTGATCACCTACGACACAGTGGCAGAGGCATCCGACATCGTCGCCCGCGGCGGCGGGTCGCTGGTGACGAGCATTGCGACGCACGACTCTGCTTTCGCGGCCGCCATCATGGCTGGGGTCGCCGCGTGGAACGGCCGCGTGCTGTTCCTCGACCGTGACGACGCCCGCTCCTCCACCGGTCACGGATCGCCGATGCCGGGGCTCGTGCACGGCGGGCCCGGCCGCGCCGGCGGCGGCGAGGAACTGGGCGGCATCCGTGCGGTGCTCCATCACATGCAGCGGACGGCCGTGCAGGGGTCGCCGGAGATGCTCACCGCGATCACCGGCGTGTGGCACGCGGGCGCGGCTGCGATCGACGACGGCACCCACCCGTTCCGGAAGTCGCTCGCACAGTTGCGCATCGGCGACCGGATCGCCTCGGCATCCCGCGAGGTCACGCTCGACGACATCGAGACGTTCGCCCATTTCACCGGCGACACGTTCTACGCGCACATGGACGAGGAGGCGGCAGCCGCGAACCCGTTCTTCCCCGGGCGCGTCGCGCACGGCTACCTGCTCGTCTCGTGGGCCGCCGGGCTGTTCGTCGACCCTGAGCCCGGTCCGGTTCTCGCGAACTACGGGCTGGAGAACCTGCGCTTCATCACTCCCGTGTCGCCGGGTGACAGCATCCGCGTCGAGCTGACCGCCAAGGAGATCACGCCCCGCGAGACCGACGAGTATGGAGAGGTGCGTTGGGATGCCGTCATCCGCAATCAGAACGACGAGACCGTCGCGACGTACGACGTGCTGACGCTGGTTGCGAAGGAGTAGCCGGCGCAGTTCGTTCCTCCTGGATGCACGCGCGACAGCCCTGTCGAGATCGTCGCAACGACGTTTCGGCCGGATCAGTTTCGCGGATCGATTCTCAAGTACGACGGGCGCTTGTTATTGGGGCAGCAGCGCACCATCTGCCGCCTGGTCTGCTGCGTCGCGATGGACGGTTTGGAGCGGCACATATGCCAATATGGCGTCATGCCTCGCGTAGCCAAGCCTGCCACGGTCCTTGCCGCGCTGGCTCTTGCCGTCACCGCGTTGACCGGATGCAGCGCGGTGGATGCACCGACAGCAGACCCGGCGCCGACGTCCACGGCCGACCCCACGCCGACCCCGACTTACCTGACCGAGCTGCCTGACTGGGCGAAGGAGGGGCACGCCCTTTGGCTCATCTATCCGGATGGCTTCAAGTGCGGAGGCACCGAGGGCTGCCCCAATGACTACCGCGCGCTGATTGGTGAGCCTGGTCCCGTGCTGCCGGAGGGCGTGGAGTACTACGACTCAGCCAAGCATGACTGCGTGGTGGTGGCTCCCCTGGGTGTGGACTGCTTCACCGGGTCGAAGGGTTAGAACCCTGGGCTGCCGTCGTCACCCCGGACGAACTCAATGCGCTGGCCCAGCACGTCAATGTAGTCGCCCGTCGATAGGATTTTCCTCTACTCTCGGGCCGTGACCACCACGAGGTCCGAGATGCTCCGACTGGAACGCACATCGATTTCCCTGGGGTCTGATGCTTGCGGCGACGCTTGCGATCGTGCTCGGTGGGCAGTGACAGAGCGCTCGGACGCCTGACGTGGGCTCCTTGCCCCGATGGCCGCTCGACAACGATCCCGATTGAGCGGAGCCAACCGAAGGAGACGAACTCCATTGCTAAGGTCGCCCACACATGGATGACACTCATACATTCGCGAGCCTCAGCAATGCGCGCGCGGCTGCATCTTCTAAGCAACGCCTTGCGGCTGGATGGTGCGTGCTCGGCAGCGGGATGCTCGCTCTCATGCTCGGTTTCGCTGCAGTGTCCTTGGTGCGAGAGCAGTTGCACATCAACTGCGGCATGGGGCAGCCAGGCTCTGAGGGCGCGGACACCTGGACATGCAGCGACGGGATCGGGTATCTCGGCGTAACAGTAGTTCTCGGCACGATGTGGTTCCTCACCGTGCTGGCCGGATCGCTCGTCGCCCTGCTCGTGCATCACGATCGAGCGGCACGCTTGGTTCTCGTTCTCCTTGCGTCCGCATCCATCGCATGGATTCTCGGGTGGACTTGGTACGGATCAAACGAACTGGTCCAGGCCGCGTACGCGCCAATGTCGGGCCCGGGCTACTGGGCACATGTGGTTGGGCCAGCTGCCATCGCGAGTGCGCTAGGCGCGGTCGCTGGGTTGATCAGCCTGGTGCTTCCCCGGCGACCGTCCCGGGTCGTGGGGATCGTCGCCACGGTAGGACTGATCATTGCGACCGTTCTGCAACCGGGCTTGAGTATCAACACGGTCCCCGCGGTGGGAATGTTCGCCGCGGCGACCTTCCGGAGCACCGGCTGACGGGCCCGGGTGAATGCAGTCCGCACGTCTCCGGCGAGACAGGGGCCGCCACGAATCGTGACGTAGCCGTCGAAATCAGTAGCGGCTGCCAATATCTGCAGCGCGACCAATATTCTTCAGAAAAGTCCTCTGATCGGCCGATTCTGCGGGTCGGAATGTCGGTGGCCCCGTGTTGGATGGAGGTATGAACAGCATCGTCGCTCACCTCGAAGACCTGGACAGGTCTCTCGACGAGGCGAGCAGTGATGCGTTCGGACGCGAAGAGATTCCCGACCTCTCGGATGCTGAGATCGCCGCCCTCCTCGAAGCCAGCGGTCGCATCCAGAAGCGGATCGAAGGACTGCAGGTCGAGGCGACCGTGCAGGTGCTCGAGCGCTCGGCACCGATGCGCGACGACAAGATCACCCTGAAGTACGGGTGGACGCGGCCGGTCGACCTGGTGCGCGTCCTGACCCGTTCGGAAACCCGCGACGCGAACCGCATCGTGAAAACCGCCCGCCTCCTGACCCGCAACCGGGGAATGTCGAGCGGCGAGTTCGTGCCCGCCCGCTACCCGGAGTTGCGTCAGGCGATGGTGTCGGGAGCGGTCGGCGTCGCCGGGCTTCTGGCGGCGATCGAGCCGTTGGAGCAATCCCGCGACCGCATCTTCGACGACGACAGGATTGAAGCGGACCGTCAGCTCGCCGACCTCGCCTGCGGAATCATCCGCGACCACGACGACAGGCAGACAGGCACGGCACCGTTGCCATTGCCGGAGGATCTGCGGATGCTGTCGCGCGTGCTGGTCGCGTATCTCGATCCCGACGGGGCGGAGCCGGCAGACAAGGCCGCGGCGCGGGGACGCAGCTTCTTCATCGGGCGTGAGCGAAATGGTCGCGTTCCGATTCGGGGTGACATCATGCCCGAGGTGGCAGGGCAACTGCAGCTGGTGCAGGACAGCATCCTCAACCCCCGCGTCGCCGGGCCAGACGACGCGACCAGGGGCGGCCTGCCGGGCGGCGTGCACTTCGAAGTGAGTCCTGACGACGAGTTCACCCCGAACGGCGAATCGTATGGTGAAGCACGGGTCGATGAGCGCACGCGCACACAGAAGATGCACGACGCGTTCGCGATGATCGTGAACGCCGCCGCACGCGCGGGGCAGTTCCCCGACATCGGCGGCGCCGCACCCACCCTCGTCGTCACCGTCACCGCCGAGGACTACGCCACCGGCAGCGGGTGGGCGACCGTGATGAACACCGGCGATCGCATCCCTTCCCGCGTCGCGGCGCAGACGGGCTGTGCAGGTGGCATCCAACGCGTCCTGTTCGACGACAACGGCCGCATCGCAGCCCTCGGCACCACTGCTCGCATCTTCAACGCCCTCCAACGGCGCGCGATCACCCTCCGCGACGGCGGATGCATCATCCCCGGCTGCACCGTCCCGGCATCCTGGTGCGAGATCCATCACGTCACCGAACATGCCGACGGCGGCCCGACCCACACCGACAACGGCGTCCTGCTGTGCTGGTGGCACCACCGCAACCTCCACCTCTCCGAATGGCGCATCCGCATGAACCACGGCGCGCCCGAGGTCAGGGGGCCGAGGTGGTGGGACCGCGACCAGCTGTGGCACACCGCCGGCGTTCCGCGCCCCCGGATTCGAACCGGGTAGCCGCGAGGCGCCTCCCTGATGATGCGCGATTCCCGCGTATGTGCGAGAATTACTGAACGCACGGTCAGTAAAGACGAGGGAGTCGCCGTGACCGAGGAAACCACCGAGACGGCCAGCGCCGAAAAGATCAGTGCCGACGAGACGAGCGCCGAGCAGCGACGCTTCGACGAGCTCATCGCCGCAGACTCGCGCATCGAACCGCGCGACTGGATGCCGGATGCCTACCGCAAGACGCTCATCCGGCAGATCGGCCAGCACGCGCACTCCGAGATCATCGGCATGCAGCCGGAGGGCAACTGGATAACCCGCGCGCCGAGCCTGAAGCGCAAGGCGATCCTCATGGCGAAGGTTCAGGACGAAGCCGGGCACGGCCTCTACCTGTACTCGGCCGCGCAGACCCTCGGCATCACCCGCGACGAGATGACCGACCAGCTGATCACCGGCCGCGCGCGCTACTCCTCGATCTTCAACTACCCCACCCCCACCTGGGCCGACATGGGCGCGATCGGCTGGCTCGTCGACGGCGCGGCGATCGTGAATCAGGTGCCGCTCTGCCGCTGCTCGTACGGCCCCTATGGTCGCGCGATGATCCGCGTCTGCAAAGAGGAGTCGTTCCACCAGCGACAGGGTTTCGAGATCCTGCTGACTCTGATGCAGGGCACGCCGGCGCAGCGCGAGATGGCACAGGATGCCGTGAACCGCTGGTACTGGCCGAGCCTGATGATGTTCGGGCCGCCGGACGGCGACTCCCCGAACTCCGCGCAGTCGATGGCGTGGAACATCAAACGCTTCTCGAACGACGAGCTGCGCCAGCGCTTCATCGGCATGCTGGTTCCGCAGGCCGAGATCCTCGGCATCACCCTTCCCGACCCCGAGCTGCACTTCGACGAGGAGAAGCAGGAGTACGTCGGCGGCGAGATCGACTGGACCGAGTTCTTCGAGGTGCTGGCCGGGCGCGGACCGATGAACGCCGAACGCGTGCGCGCACGCCGCGAGGCGCACGAAGAAGGCGCATGGGTCCGTGAGGCCGCGGCCGAGTACGCGCGCAAGCAGGCGGCGCGTGATGAGGTGGCGGCATGAGTGCTGAGATTTCAGGCGCAGAGACCTGGCCGCTCTGGGAGGTGTTCGTCCGCGCGAACCGCGGCATGAGCCACGTGCACGCCGGCTCCCTGCACGCTCCGGATGCCGAGCTCGCGGTGCGCAACGCCCGCGACCTGTACACCCGCCGAGGCGAGGGCACGTCGATCTGGGTCGTGCCGTCGGATGCCATCACCGCGAGCGACCCTGACGCGAAGGGCTCATTTTTCGAGAGTCCGGCGGGCAAGAACTACCGCCATGCGGTGTACTACACCGCATCCGAGGGGGTGCCGCACCTGTGACGCACGCTGACTCGCACGACGACCCGCACGGCGCCGTCACGGTCGACGAACTCGAGCTCAGCGCCGAGCTCGCAGGCGACACCGACGCGGTTGCGACGAAAGAGGTCGCCGAGTACGCGCTCTGGCTCGGCGACGACGCGCTGATCCTGTCGCAGCAGCTCGGCGCCTGGATCGCCCGAGCCCCCGAACTCGAAGAGGACGTCGCGCTGGGCAACATCGCTCTCGACCTGCTCGGCCACGCGCGCTCCCTGCTCCGCTACGCCGGCACCGCCGACGGGCGCACCGAGGACGACCTGGCCTACTTCCGCGATGAGCCGGAGTTCCGCAGCGCCTGGCTCTTCGAGCAGCCGAACGGCGACTTCGCACAGACGATCGCGCGGCAGCTCGCGGCATCCGCGTATCTCTTCGAGCTGTACTCCGCACTGCGCCTCTCGAACGACGTGACCCTGGCGGCGATCGCTGAGAAGTCGCTCAAGGAGGTCGACTATCACCGCGACCACGCCGTGCAGTGGACGCTCCGCCTCGCCGGCGGCACCGACGAGTCGCGCCGCCGTATGATCGCCGGGGTCGCCGCGGTGTGGCCGTACGTCGACGAGCTGTTCCGCGACGAGCCGCTCATCGACGAGCTCGAAGGCATCGCCGTGCGTCCGTCGACGCTTCGAGCCGGATTCGACGCTGCGATCGACACGGTCTTCACCGAGGCCGAACTCGACGTTCCTGACGGCCAGCCGTCGTCCGCCGGCGGGCGGCGCGGCAGCCACTTCCCCGCCCTCTCGCGCATCCTCGCCGAGATGCAGGTGCTCGCCAGGCAGCATCCGGGGGCGACATGGTGACGACGACGACACGACGGGAAGAGGCGTGGCGCGTCGCCGCGACCGTCACCGACCCCGAGGTTCCCGTCCTGACGATCGAAGACCTCGGCGTCCTGCGAGACGTCGCGGTGGAGGGCGACCGCGTCACCGTCACGCTCACGCCCACGTACAGCGGATGCCCCGCCCTCGACACCATGCGCGATGACGTGGTCCTCGCGCTCACCGCCGCCGGCTTCGGCGCGGTCGACGTGCGAACGACGCTGTCGCCGGCGTGGACGACCGACTGGATGACGGATGCCGGCAAGCGCAAGCTCACCGAGTTCGGCATCGCTCCCCCGAACTGCCGCGCGGCGGTGCGGCAGGGACCGATCAGGCTCCGCCTCGCCGTGAAGTGCCCGCGCTGCGGATCGATCGACACCCGCGAGGTCTCCCGCTTCGGGTCCACCTCGTGCAAGGCGCTCTACGAATGCCGCGCCTGCCTCGAACCCTTCGACCACTTCAAAGTCCTATGAACACGACAGCACCCACCCGTCGCCGCGGACGCTTCCATGAGCTCGAAGTCGCAGACGTCCGGCCGCTGACCGCCGAGAGCATCGAGGTCACCTTCGCGGTTCCGCCCGAACTGCACGACGACTATCAGTACCTGCCCGGCCAGTACGTGGCGCTGCGCGCCCACGTCGAGGGGCACGAGGTGCGTCGCAGCTACTCGATCTGCCGCCCGCCGACGGATGGCAGCATCTCGGTCGGCATCAAGCGCGACCTCGGCGGGCTGTTCTCGGTGTGGGCGCACGAGAACCTCAAGCCGGGTGACCGCATCGAAGTCATGAGCCCCGAGGGCAGATTCACGACGAACCTCCCCGACCTCGACCACGCGCACATCGCCGGCATCGCCGCCGGCTCCGGCGTGACGCCGATGATGGCGCTGGCCGCTCACGTGCTGGCATCCTCACCGACAGCGCAGTTCAGCCTCGTCTACACGAACCGCGCCACGCAGGACGTCATGTTCCTCGACGACCTCGCCGACCTCAAGGACCGCTACCCGTCGCGGCTCGCCCTGCACCACGTGCTCTCGCGCGAGCAGCGCACGGCTCCCCTCCTCTCCGGACGCATCGACGCCGAGAAGCTCGGCGCGATCCTGGACGGGCTGATTCCTCCCGAAAGCGTGACCGAATGGTTCCTGTGCGGGCCGTTCGACCTCGTCGCCCTGTGCCGCGACACGCTCGAGGCGCGCGGAGTGCCGGCTGACAGCATCCGCTACGAACTGTTCACGAGCGACGCTGACGGCCCGCGTGTCGACCGAGGACGACCGGTCGTGATCGACAAGGGCGACGAGCTCCGCACGATCGAGTTCACGCTCGACGGCCTGTCGTCGACAGTCGAATCTCCGGTCGTGGCCAACGAGGCGATTCTGGATGCTGCGCTCCGCGTCCGCGGTGACGTGCCGTTCGCGTGCGCGGGAGGGGTGTGCGGAACGTGCCGCGCGCGCCTGACTTCCGGCGAGGTTCGCATGACCCAGAACTTCGCGCTCGAGCCGGACGAGATCGAGAACGGCTATGTGCTGACCTGCCAGTCCCACCCGACCACTGAGAGAGTCGTCGTCGACTACGACGCCTGAGGAGTCACCGTGATCGACCTGACCATCACCGGCGACGTCGCGCACGTCGTGTTGAACGCACCCGAGAAGCGCAACGCGCTGGATGCCCGAGCACTCGACGATCTCGGAACGGCGTACGACGACGCCGAGACGGCCGGCGTGCGCGCCCTGGTTCTGCGCGGCGAAGGGCCAGGGTTCTGCGCCGGCCGCGATATCGCGGGCGTCGACCCCGCGACCGACGATGTGATCGGATTCCTCGGCGACCGCGTCACCCCGCTGCTGCAGAAGATGTCGGCGTTCCCGGCTCCGACCTTCGCCGCCGCGCACGGCGCATGCCTCGGCATCGGGCTCGGTCTGCTGATCGCCACGGACGTCGTCTACGTCGCCGACACCGCGAAGATCGGCTCGCCGTTCGCCGCGCTCGGCGCGACGCTCGACTCCGGCGGCCATGCGCTGTTCTTCGAGCGCCTCGGCGCCCACAAGACCCTCGACCTCATCTACACGGGCCGGCTCATGAGCGGTTCCGAGGCCGTGCAATCAGGACTGTTCTCGCAGGTGCTGCCGGCTTCTGAAGTTCAGCAAGCGACGGAGGATGCGGCATCCCGAGCCGCCGTCGGCGCGACGCAATCGTTACTCGCGAGCAAGAGGCTCGTCGCCCGACTGCGCGACGAGCGCCTCGCACTGTGGGATGCCGTCGCCGTCGAGAACAAGAACCAGGCGGCCCTGCGCGACACCGCCGACTACCGCGAGGGATTCGCGGCCTTCCAGCAGAAGCGGAAGCCGGAGTTCACCGGGCGGTAGGGGCCATCCGCGAGACATCATCATCCGCTCGAGAAACCACTGCAGGAGTGATGTCTCGCGCAGGAAGTGATGTCTCGCGCGCAGGGCGCCGTGACTACGCGGTCCGCGACTGCACGACGCCGGCGACGGCCGCCGCGAGCGTGGCGAGCCAGCCGACGAACGCGACCACGACCGCGGACGCGAACACGACAGACGACGCCTCGCTGCTCATCCAGCCCCACGTAGAGACCACGGAACCGAAGGGTGGCGCGTCGCCACCGTCTTCGAGCGTGAACATCATGACCAGCAGCGCCGCCCAGGTGACCCAGCTCGCGATGTCGTAGAACAGCCGCGTGCTGCGACCTGCCCTCGCGTCGCGGTCGAAGACGACGATGATCGGCGGAACGTACATCGCGATGACGACCAGTGGGCCGATGAAGATGCCGATCGCCGTCATCCATCCCAGCGGGGCGCCGAAGAATCCTCGGCCGAAGACGATGAGGAAGACCAGCAGCGCCGGCGCGATCCAGTGGAACACGCGAACGAACCGCCAGCCGGAGAGTTTCATGGCCCCGAGCGTACCTGGACGCCCGCGGCCGGCCGACTACAGCGCCCGCAGGATGTCGTCCACCCGCTCCTTCGCGTCGCCGAACAGCATCTGCGCATTCTCGCGGAAGAACAGCGGGTTCTGCACTCCGGCGTACCCCGAAGCCATCGAGCGCTTGAAGACGACGACGTTCTCGGCCTCCCAGACGCGCAGTACCGGCATCCCCGCGATGGGACTCGACGGGTCCTCCGCGGCGGCCGGGTTGACGGTGTCGTTCGCGCCGATCACGAGGACGACGGCGGTGGATGCCAGGTCATCGTTGATCTCGTCCATCTCGAGCACGATGTCGTACGGCACCTTCGCCTCGGCGAGCAGCACGTTCATGTGTCCGGGCAGGCGACCGGCGACAGGATGGATGCCGAACTTCACGTCCACGCCGCGATCCCGCAGCTTCTGCGTCAGCTCGGCGACCGGATACTGCGCCTGCGCGACCGCCATGCCGTAGCCCGGGGTGATGACGACCGAAGAGGCGTTCGCGAGCATGTCGGCGACGGTCTCGGCATCCACCTCGCGGTGCTCGCCGTGGTCGACGTCGTCCGATGTCGGAGCGGCGATCCCGAATCCGCCGGCGATCACCGAGATGAACGACCGGTTCATCGCCTTGCACATGATGTACGACAGATACGCACCGGAAGATCCGACCAGCGCACCGGTCACGATCAGCAGGTCGTTGTTCAGCAGGAATCCGGCAGCGGCCGCCGCCCAACCCGAGTAACTGTTGAGCATCGAGACGACCACGGGCATGTCGCCACCGCCGATGGATGCCACGAGGTGCCAACCCAGCGCGAGCGCGAGCAGCGTGACGACGATCAGCAGCACGAGCGACGGCATCACCACGTACCAGACGGTGAGTGCGATGAACACGACGATCGCGCCGAGGTTCAGCACGTTCTTGCCCGGCAGCATCAGCGGCTTTGACGAGATCCGGCCGGACAGCTTGAGGAACGCGACGATCGACCCGGTGAAGGTCACGCCACCGATGAAGATGCCGATGAAGACCTCGGCGTGGTGGATATCGGCGAGAGCGCCGGTGAGACCGGGAGCGTGCAGATGCCCGTTCCAGCCGACGAGGACGGCGGCGAGACCGACGAAGCTGTGCAGCAGGGCGATGAGCTCCGGCATCCCGGTCATCTCGACGCTGCGAGCGCGCCACAGCCCGATCACGGCGCCGACGAGCATCGCGACGAGCAGCAGCACGAGACCGACGATCGCCTGCGGCTGCCCCCAGGCTCCCTGCAGGGTGACCCAGATGGTCGCGATCAGCGCGATGGCCATGCCGACCATGCCGTAGGCGACGCCGGCGCGCGAGGACTCGTGCCGGCTGAGCCCGGCCAAGCTCATGATGAACAGCAGCGCGGCGACGATGTACGCGGCGCCCGCGACGGACGCGGAGATCTCCAGGGCGCTCAACGCTCTGCTCCCTTCGAGAACATCTTGAGCATTCGGCGGGTGACCGCGAATCCTCCGAAGATGTTGATGGAGGCCACGAGCACGGCGATCGCGGACAGGATCTGCACCACCACGTTCGGCGTCGTGATCTGCACGATCGCACCGACGATGATGATGCCGCTGATGGCGTTCGTGACGCTCATGAGCGGCGTGTGCAGCGCATGCGAGACCTTGCCGATCACGTAGAAGCCGACGACGACCGACAGCATGAGCACGGTGAAGTGCTGCGGCAGCGGGGCGGGCGCGAACGCGTTCACGAGGAACAGCGCGGCGATCCCGGCGGCGACGAGGCCGACCTTCGCGCCGGCGGAGAGCTTCTTCTTCTCCGGGGCGGCGGGTGCAGCATCCGGAGCCTTGGCGACGGGCGCCGCCGACACCTGAACGGGAGGCGGCGGCCACGTCTCCTCGCCGTCGCGCACGACGGTCACCGCCCGCTGCACGATGTCCTCGAAATCGAGGACGAGCCGGCCGTCCTTCTCGGGCGTGAGCAGCTTCAGCAGATTGACGAGGTTCGTGCCGTACAACTGGGATGCCTGGGTGGGAAGACGCCCGGCGAGGTCGGTGTACCCGAGGATGATCACGCCGTTCTCGGTCACGACCCGCTCGCCGGCGACGGAGCCCTCGACGTTGCCGCCGGACGACGCGGCCATGTCGACGATGACGCTGCCCGAGCGCATGCTCGCCACGTCGGCCGCCGTGATCAGCCGCGGTGCAGCCCGGCCCGGAATCTGCGCGGTCGTGATGATGATGTCGACGTCGGCGGCCTGCTCGCTGTACAACTCGGCCGCGCGGCGGTCATAGGCCTCACTGGTGGCCTTGGCGTAGCCGTCGCTCGAAACCTCCTTCTGCTCGTCGGGAACGATGACGTCGAGGTACTCGCCGCCGATCGACTTCACCTGGTCAGCGACCTCCGGTCGCGGGTCCGTCGCGCGGACGATCGCGCCGAGGCTGGATGCCGCCCCGATCGCCGCGAGTCCCGCGACACCGGCGCCCGCGACGAGCACCTTGGCCGGCGGGACCTTGCCGGCCGCTGTCACCTGCCCCGTGAAGAAGCGGCCGAACTCGTGCGCGGCCTCGACGACGGCGCGGTACCCGGCGATGTTCGCCATGGAGCTGAGCACATCCATCGACTGCGCGCGCGAGATGCGCGGCACGGCGTCGAGGGCCAGGGCCGTGATGCCCCGGGTCGCGAGCGCCTCCCGCAGCTCGGGGCGCAGGTTCGGGCTCAGCTGCGCGATGAGCGTCGCCCCATCCGCGATCTGCGCGATCTCGACATCCGTCGGGGCGTTCACCTTCAGCAGGATCGGAGACGCCCACGCCACGTCGGCGGGGACGATCCGCGCACCGGCGGCTGCGTAGGCGTCGTCGGGATAAGCGGATGCCGCGCCCGCTCCGGCCTCGACGACGATGTCGTACCCGATCTTGCGCAGCGCGCCGACGGTCTGCGGAGTCGCGGCGACCCGCGTCTCCGCCGCCTGTTCGCGCACGATGCCGATCTGCGTCATGCCTTGCTCCTTGCGTCCGGACCCTCCGGCGGAGGTTCCTTGGTGGCCTGGGTTCGCGAGACGGATGCGCCTCGGAGCGCCCTGCCTGCAGTCGAGCGCGCAGAGGGCGTGTGACTTTAGACCTTAGAGTCAGTCCGATCCGACCCCGGCCAAAGTTTCACGCCTGTGGAGAAATAAAGTCCTGTTCTTAACGCAGACGACAAACCCCGCGGTCGCGGGAGCGCATGATCAGCGTCTGCCCCGCGTCGTGGGGCGATCACACCTCAATGAAGAGATCCGCGGGCTATGTCCGACGACCACCGTCTACGCGGAGAGCGTCGACGACCGCCGTCTTGGAGAGGACGAGGTCGATGAGGGGGTGATCCTCCGGGATCCCGCCGATCTCGGCGAGCGCGGGGCCGAGACCTCGCTCACGGATGATCTCGGACATCTTGACCGCCGACGGGTCCTCATCATCGCGCAGTTCGAGCGCCGCCCGGATGCTCGTCGCCGCCGCGTCCGGCACGATCCCCTCGTCGTACATGAACATCGCACTGCCGACGAGTCGATCGCCGCGCGAGAGCTTGCGGAGCGGATCACGGGTCTGTCGGCTCAGCGGATCCACGATCGAGGTGTCCTGGAATTTCGCCAGGGCCGCCGCCGCATAGGCCTCCTGCTCGTCGCGCGCGTAACCGTGCGCCCTGATCATTGCTTCGCCGACCTCGGCGTAATAGTCATGGACGAGCCGCACGATCGCCGGGTCATTTGCCGCCTCCGACAGAAGCTCGTGCCCCCGGAGCAGGCCGATATACGAGATCGTCGCATTGCCGCCGTTGTAAGTGAACAGCTTGCGCTGCAGCGCGTTCGAGAATCCCTCGACCGGTTCGACGTAGCGCGGTCCCCGCAGCTCGGTGACAAGTGCATCGGCATCCACCGGCAGCGACCAGTAGTCCTGCGACTGCTTCGCCAGCGGGTCGTCGGCGAGCTGCTCGGAGGTGGCGTCGACGGCCGAGCGCATGATCGTCGACTCGGCAATCCCGATCCGCATCGACGGGTAGTCGAGCCTCCGCTCCTGGAACTCTGCGACGAGGGCGTCTCTGAGGGTCGCTCCCGCCGACGGCCAGTTCTCGCAGACGACGATGTTGAGCGGCGCGTCGGTGCTGCGCAGCCTCAACTGAAGACCATCCGCAAGCGCACGGGCGACGGAGCCGAGGTTCGCCCCTCCGACGCTGACGAAGACGATCTCGGCATCGGCGAGCAACTGCGGCAGCTGATCGGAATCCGGGAGCACGGCGGAGACGTTCCTCACGATGCTCGACTTCTCCGGGGCGCCCATGATGTGCACGGTGTACTTCCCTGCGCTATCAAGAGCCTCGACGAGCCCTGGATCGACGTCGACGAAGGTGGTGCGGTATCCGTCCAGGCCGAGAAGGTGACCCACGAATCCCCTCGCGATGCGCCCCGCACCGAAGACGACGGCGTTCTTTGTCATAACGGATTCCTTTCCGAATCGTTGAATTGCATGAACTGAGTGAGACCCGCCACAACTGAGGCGATCTCGCGGTAACGGTGATACGAGTCGTCCAGTCGGTCGACAGCGCTCGGATCGGGTTCGAAGGTCCGGCCGATGGAAGTCATCGTCGAGGCCGCCGCCGCGGGCGACGCGAACAGGCCGGCCCCCGATGCGGCGTGCAGCGCGGCGCCGAGGGTCCCCGCATCCGTGTTCGCAGCAACCGCGATCGGGCTCGCCAGCACGTCGGCCTTGATCTGGTTCCACACTGCCGATCGCGCCGTACCTCCCGATGCCCGGATGGGCGCGCCTCGGCGCATCAGCGGGTTCATGTCGCGGATCTGTCGCAGATTGAAAGCGACGCCCTCGAGTGCGGCTCGCGCCAGGCGAGCGGGAGAGTGCTCGGAGCGGAGACCGATCCAGGCTCCGCTCGCATCCGCATCCCATATCGGCGAGCGTTCGCCTGCGAGATAGGGCACGAAGAAGAGCGGCTTGCCGCCCTCCTGCGCCTCGGACTCCACCATCGCGGTGAGCTCTGCGCCGCGCCGTTCCGACGCATGATGCGGCAGCAGCGTCTGGCCGAGCCACTCCAGGACGGACCCGCCGTTCGAGGAGACGCCGTAGTTGAGGTACAGCCCTGGCGACTCGCCCTCCAGGTAAGGAACGACGACTTGGCCCGTGTCCGGCTCGCGTCGCGATGAGAGCACACCGAGGTGCTCCGAGGTGCCGCCGATGTCGAACTGATCGCCATCCGCGGCCACGCCTGTGCCCAGCAGCGCGGCCGCGTAGTCACCCGTTCCTAGGAAGACGGGTGTGCTCGACGGCTGCCCGATGAGCTCGGCGACGTCGGCGCGGAGCGTGCCCGCGCACGCCGTGGACACCTCACGGGGAGGGACGAGATCGGGAAGACCCAGAGCGGACAGGGCTTCCTCATGCGTGGTGCCGTCCGGACGCACGAGGCCCCGCCAGCTCGACGGATCGGTGACGAGGCGCCCGGTGAGGCGCAGCACGATGTAGTCCTTCGGCATCACGACCGCCCGGGCACGGGCGAGTGTTTCGGCTCGATGTCGCTGAAGCCACAACAGCCGCGGCAAGGGCCAGTTCGCGCCGGGCGGGAGCCAAGTGCGGAGCTCGGACGCGACCCGCCCCAGGTCGAGCGTGGCGGCCAGCCGAGAGAGCACAACGGACGCCTGGCCGTCCTGCCAGGTCCAGGCGTCTTCGATGGGCCGGCCCCTGCCATCCAGCGCCACATATGTTCCCAGCTGAGCGCCGAACGCGATCCCCCGACAGTGCGAACCGGAGACGGAGGCACCGCGAAGCGCGGTAACGACCGCGTTCCACCACTCCTCGGGGCGCTGTCTTGCACCGCCATCGACCGTCAGCATTGTGCGGTACGGCGCGCTGCCGGAGGCGAGCGCGCGCCCGTCGAGGTCATAGGCGATGGCCTTCGTCGAAGAAGTTCCGATATCGACGCCGATGACGTAGTCGGGCCGGCCCGCTTCATTCATCTCCACATCGCCTCATCGCGCCTCGAAGGATTCCGTCACGCCTTCAGGACGATCAGCTTCTCCCGGGTCAGCTCTGCGACGGCGTACTTGACGCCCTCGCGTCCCTGACCGGAGTCCTTCACTCCGCCGTACGGCATGTGGTCCGCGCGGAACGACGGCGCCATGTTCACCAGTGCCGATCCGGACTGCACGCGCACGCTGAAATCGAGCGCCGCCGCGAGATCAGCCGTGAAGATGCTCGTGTTCAGCCCGTAGTCACTAGCGTTGATGCGCTCAAGCGCCTCATCCATCGACGCCACGCTCACCAAGGACACGACCGGCCCGAAGACCTCTTCGCACACCAGTGCGGCATCCGAAGGGACGTCGCGGATGACCGTCGGAGCGAGCACCCCGTCACGAACCTCGCCGCCGGCGAGAACGGTCGCGCCCCGTGTGACGGCCTGCCCGATCCAGTCCATGAGTCGGTTGGTGTCCGAGGTCGAGATGAGCGGGCCCACGACCGTCTCCGATTCGCGTGGATCGCCGTACGCCACAGTGGCCGCGGCTGCGGTGACGCGAGCAGCGACATCGTCGAACACTCTGTCGTGCACGTAGACCCGCTGCAGCGAGACGCACGCCTGACCCGAGTTGGCGAAGCTCGCCGCCACGGTCGCTTCAACGGCCCGATCGAGGTCGGCGCTGGCGTCGATGTACATCGCGGTGTTCGACCCGAGCTCGAGGACGTGGAGCTTCTTCGGCGAATCGGCTTTGAGCTTCCAGCCGATCCGCGAGGACCCCGTGAACGTCACGACCTCGACGCGAGGATCTTCCTGCCAGACCCCCACGATGCGATCCGCGGGTCCGGTGACGAGGTTGATCCATCCCGCAGGAAGCCCGGCCTCGTGCAGAGCCTCGATCAGGAGGCCGGCGGTGAAGGGGGCACGATCGGTCGGCTTCAAAACTACCGAGCATCCGGCTGCGAGCGCTGGGCCAATCTTGTGCACGACGAGGTTGAGGGGGAAGTTGAACGGTGAGATCGCCGCGACGATGCCGCGGGGCTCCGGTCGCGTCAAGGCGATCGTGCCGAGTCCGGCGTCGACGGCATCCAGAGGCACGGCCTCGCCCGGGAGTCGCTGCGCCTCGGCGGCCGACAGTCGCAGGGTGCCGATGGCGCGCGCGACCTCGGTCCTCGCGGCCGTGATCGGTTTGTTCACCTCGGCACGGATCGACTGCGCGAAATCCTCCGCACGGTGCTCGATCAGATCGGCTGTCGTCGAGAGGATCTGCGCGCGACGCTCGGGGGATAGTGGCGAGCGCAGGGCATCCGCTGCGGCATCCACCGCGGCCCGGGCGTCATCGGCTGCGGCGACGGCGACCGTTCCCGTCGGTTCTCCCGTCCAGGCGTCGACCGCCTCCCGGGTATCGCCGGCCGCCACCCAGCCACCGCCGATGTAGAGTCCTTGATCGCGCATCACCGCGTTCCTCCTTCGTTCGCCCCGGCTCTTTCGCCTTGCTGAATCTCACGCACGACGGCTTCGGTGAACTCCGCGGTCGATGCGCTCCCGCCGAGATCGCCCGTGCGGATGCCAGCGTCGAGCACCCGCTCGAAGGCGGCGACCAGCTCGGCACCGGCAACCCGGTGTCCCAGGTGATCGAGCATCATCGCGGCCGTCCAGATCTGTCCCACGGGGTTCGCGATGCCCTTGCCCGCGATATCCGGAGCGGATCCGTGCACCGGTTCGAAGAGCGACGGGTGGATCCCGTCCGGGTTGAGATTGGCACTCGGCGCAACTCCAATCGATCCCGTCAGCGCGCTGCCGAGATCGGAGAGGATGTCGCCCAACAGATTCGAGGCGACGACGACGTCGACGCTCCACGGCTGAAGGACGAACCGTGCGGCCAGTGCATCGACGAGGACGGAGTCGACCTCTTCCAGGCCCGACGCAGCCGCAGTCTCGGCGACGATCTCGTCCCAGAAGGGCATGGTGTGGATGATCCCGTTGCTCTTGGTCGCAGACGTCAGGCGGCCGGAGCGAGAAAGCGCGAGATCCGCGGCATACCGCGCGACGCGGGAGACACCGAGTCGCGTGAAGACGGTCTCCTGCACCGCCGCCTCTTGAGGCCGACCGCGGTAGAGCCGTCCACCGATCTCGGAATACTCCCCCTCGGTGTTCTCCCGCACGATCATCATGTCGATCGGGCGATCGGTCGCCAAGGGCCCGGGGATACCTGGGAGCGTGCGCACTGGACGCAGGTTCACGTACTGGTCGAACGCTCGCCGGATCGGGATCAGCAGACCCCAGAGGGTCTCCGTGTCGGGGATGTCCGGGGCCCCAACGGCGCCGAGGAAGATCGCGTCGTGCCGGCTCAACTCCTCCAGCCCGGCGGCGGGCATCATGCTGCCGTGCTCGCGATAGTAATCCGAGCCCCAGCCGAGGTGGGTGAACTCGAGCCTGATGCCGTGGCGTTCCGCTACGGCATCGAGACAGGTCAACGCGGCCGGCATGACCTCCTGGCCGATGCCGTCGCCGGCGATGACGGCGATTCGCTGCGGGGTATTCTCACTCATCGCGTCTCCCCCTCGCTCGCGAGGGACACATCCTGCTGAGGACACAGGAACACCTTGTCGAACGATCCCTCGCGCTGCGCGGTGAGAGCCGCCTCGAAATCATCCAACGCGAACTCACCGCGCTCGAGGCGTTCCAGTCCGAGCCGGGGAAGCAGGTTCGCGGCCCGGCGGTGAGTGTAGGGATTCAATGCGGTGCCGAGCAGCGTGAGCTCCTTCGCGTAGATCTCGTTCGGCCGCACACTCGCGACCGCACTCGGTGGTGCGACTCCGAGGAGGAGGACGTTCGCGCCGCGCGAGGCGAATCCGATCGCGCTCTCCAACACAGCCGGGTTGCCCGCGGCATCGATCAGGTACGGGAACCCGACGCCGTCGGTGACGGCCCGCATCCGCCCGTCGAAGTCCTCCGCACGCGGATCGAGTGCGAGATCTGCGCCGAAGCGCAGTGCGAGTTCGCGGCGGCTCTCACGCGGTTCGACGACCACGATCGGGCCGAGCCCCTGCAGTCTCGCGAGGGCCACGAGGATCGCACCGATGGGTCCGGCGCCGAAAATGGCGAGCGGCATGCCGGACTTCGCGTCCAGTCTGTCCATGCCGTGCACGCAGCAGGCGACAGGTTCGGTGAGCGCCGCCTCCCAGTCGGAGACGCCGTCGGGCACCCGGTAGGCGAGTGTGTCGGGGATGACGAGGTATTCCTGCATCCCCCCGTCGAGGTGCACGCCGGGAGCGCGACGTGTCGGGCACATGTGGATGCTTCCGGTCTGACAGTTGAAGCATGTGCCGCAGTACAGGTGCGGTTCGACCGTGATCAGATCACCCACACCGACCGCGGTGACATCTCGACCGATCTCGACGATGCGCCCGGCGATCTCGTGCCCGAGCGCCATCGGTGGACTGGACATGAACTCGCCGTCGATGATGTGGGTGTCGGTGCCGCACACGCCGACGGCGGTCGGAGCGACCAGTACATCTCTCGGACCGATCTGCGGCACCGGCGTCTCATCAAGGCTGACGACACCATCTCCGTGAAAGCGGACAGATTTCATTTCGGGATCCTTTCTGATGCGCACGCAGCGACCAGGATTCGTGGGTCGAGCGTCGAGTCTGCTCAGTTCGAGGAGGAGTCGGCGAGTACGAGTTCGACTCCGTGCTCGTCGAGGATGTGCTGGAGCGCACCGTCGATGGCGTGATCCGTGACGAGCACGTCGATCGCATCCCAGTCGCAGACCTTCGCCATGGCCGAACGCGTCGTCTTCGTCGTATCGGCCAGGAGTACGACGCGGTCCGCCACCTCGATGAGCTTGCGCTTGGTGAGAGAGTCGAAGTCGTTCGCGCAGAACGCTCCACGTGCGCTGAACGCCGACGCACCGAGGAAGAAAGTGCCCAGCCGTAGCTCGTCGATAGCGGCGAGCGTGGCCGGCCCCGCGAAGCTCTGTGACTCCGAGTGCAGGTTGCCGCCCAGCGACATCACCTCGACGAGCGGCGCATTGGCTAGGGCGCTGATCACGGGAAGCGATGCCGTCACGGCGTGCGCACGGATGGGCCGCACGGCGAGGAGCTCTGCCAGTTCTGCGACTGTCGAGCCCGCGTCGAGCCCGACGACGGCTCCGTCGTCGATCATCTCGCAGGCTCTCATGGCGATGGCGCGCTTGACCGTCTGCGCTACTCCCGCACGTGCGGAGTAGTCGCTGCCTCTGAACTCCCCGGACGACAGCGCGGAGACACCGCCGTGGAAGCTACGCAGTAGGCCCTTGTCGACGAGTCCGGCCACATCGCGCCGGATCGTCATCTCGGAGACACCGAACCGCGTGGCCAATTCCGCCGTGGTGCAGTACCCCTGATCCTCGACGGCGCTCAGTAACAGCTTGCGGCGCTCGCGCGCCGACACCCGCGGAAGGTCCGCGGCCCCCTCGGGAGTGCTTTTAACTGTCAACGGATACTCCGTCTTCGACGATCTGCCGGAGGTTCTGCAACCGCGGGGTCGACACTGACCGCAGTGCGCCCACAGTATCAACCCGACCGACCACATCGGCCCAGATCGCGCGACCTGCGAGGAACCCGCTCGCGCCGCCGCGCAACGCCGCCGTGACCGCGTCGGCGAAGTCTTCCTTCTGTACACCGTTGGAAAGCACGACCCAGTCGGTTCCGACGATCTCGCTGAGCGCCCGGGCGTTCTCCTCCACTTTGCTGAGATCTCCCGCCGAATAGCCCGGCACCTGCGCCTTGTACACGTCGGCATCGAGTGGCGCGATCTCCGCAGCAGCGGCCAGGATCGCGTCGTTGCGCGCGGCGTCATCAGCGAACGGCTTGCCTGCCGGAGTCTGCACGACGGCCTCGATGAGGCTCGCCACTCCCGCACGGCGGCAGAGCTCGACGATCGGCTGGATGAGTTCCACTCGTTCTGCCGCGCTGTCTCGTTCATTCCACATCACGAGGAACTTCACGGCGTCGGCACCGACGGAAGTGAGGAACTCGAGTGTGACCTCCTCATCGATGGACGAGTGCGAGACGGGCTGCCCCGTGACCTGGTGCAGCACGTCAGCGGCGACGATGAGTCCGCACCCTTCGGCGAGCGCCGCAGGACGCCCCCCACCGAGCGCGTACTCCCGGTCGAGGAGTACCGCGCTGGCAAAGGGTGTGAGTTCCCGTACGGCCTCGGCCTTGAACGTGCGCAGATCCTCATCTGTGGCCCATGTGCCGTCGGCGCGCAGGGGGAACATCGCGCGCAGCGACTCGCGCTGGTCCAGCGCGAGCATCGCGTATCCACCGGAGGGGCTCTGAATCCGTTTGCGGACGTCGTCCTGTGCGGTAGAGGCGGGAGCGTTCATACGTCGGTGTCCTTTTCGTCGGTGCGGGATCAGCGGCCCTGATGCGGGGTCGCAAGGAAAGCGTCGAGTTCTTCGAGCGTCGGGATGCCGCTGCGGCCATCGAGCGCGCGGCAGGAGATCATGGCGGTCGCAGATGCGCGGTGCACTGCGGTGGAGAGGTCGTATCCGCCGACGAGCGCAGCGACCAGCCCGCCGTGGAAAACGTCGCCCGCTCCCATCGTGCTGACGATCCGACCGTCGAACGCAGGAACGTGCACCGCGTCGCCGTCGATGAGAGCGAAGGCCCCCTCAGAGCCGTCAGTGACAACCACGTCATCCGCGCCCTCCGCGTGGGCCGTGCGCATTGCATCCTCCACGGGTGTACCGGGGTAGCGACGGCCGATCGCACTCCTGGTCGGCGCGTACAGCGAGACCACGTCCAGCACCAGATCCGCGATGGGGTTGCCGCCATCGACGCTCAGTCTGGGCCCCCCGCCGGCCAGGCGCAGAGCCTCGGCCGCGGGCGCGTATCCTGTCTGATCCACGTGCAGCCAGGCGGAATGGTCGAGCGGAATGTCTTCGACACGCGGCGGCGTCGCGATCGAGGCGACGATCGAACGAGCAGCGGTCGCGCGTTCGACGAGGATCATGCTGCGCGGCGTGGAGCCGACGATACGGGTCACCCATCGGGTGTCTACGCCCTCGGCTTCGAGCCGACGACAGATCTCATCTCCTGCGGCATCATCGCCGACGACTCCGCAGTAGGCGACGGAGAGTCCGAGCCTCGCCATCGCCACTGCCGCTGTGCCGGCCGGACCGCCGCCTGCATCCATGACTGCGTGCGTCGTGGTGCGCTCATCCGAACCGGGCAAGTCGTCGACCACGGCGATCGTGTCGAGATTCGCTGCGCCGATGCACACCACGTCGTAGCTCACGAGGCACACCCTTCTGATTGATTGCGAACAGTGTTTCACAAATGCGTTGCTTTTCCAACATCTTTATGTGTACTCTCGCACAGTAGTTGTTTTCTTTTCAACAGTTTTGCCCCAACGATGAGGCGACGAGGTCTCATCGAATCCCGTACGAGAAGGACCCAGGAAGGAAGTCATGATCAGCTACAAGTCACGAGCGATCAAGAGCGCCGTCGCGATCGTCGCCACCGCTGCTCTGCTCACCGGGTGCAGTGGCGCCCCTCAGTCCGCCGCCGAGGACCCCGCCGAGGCTACCGGCGCGTTCGATTGGAAGCGCTACGACGGCGAGAGCATCCGTTTCGTCGCGGGCCTTCAGCCCTGGCAGGCCGCTGTGGAGCCCCTCATCCCGGAGTTCGAAGAGCTCACCGGGATCACCGTCGAAACCGAGGCGTTGCCCGAGGATCAGTTCCGTCAGCGCTTGCAGGTCGAACTCACCTCCGGATCCAGCGACATCGACGTCTTCATGTCGTCCGTGCAGCAGGACGGCGCCCGGTTCGCCAGCGCCGGATGGTACGAAGACCTCACCCCGTACATCGAGAACTCCTCACTCACGTCGCCCGACTACAACTTCGACGACTTCAGCGAGAGCGTGCTCGAGGGTCACACGTTCGACGACACGCTCTCCGCGCTACCGATCCAGCTCGAGGTCCAGATGCTCTTCTACCGCAAGGATCTCCTAGAGGCGGCCGGCTTCGACGGTCCGCCGCAGACCCTGGACGAGCTCGAGGAAATCGCCAAAGCGACCACCAATCCGGCTGAGAACATCTACGGATGGGCTGCCCGCGGCAAGCGCGCCGCCGCGGTTACCCAGCTGACGAGCTTCCTGCTTAACCACGGCGCCGAGTACATGAAGGACGGCGAAGCCGCATTCGACTCCCCGGAAGGCGTCGAGGCCATCGAGCAGTACGGTCAGCTGATCCGCGACTACGGCCCCAGCGGATCGACCAACAACGGCTGGGAAGAGCTACTCGCACTGTTCCAGTCCGGCGGTCTCGCCCAGTGGGCCGATAACAGCGGACAGGCGGCGGCGCTGCGAGACCCAGCCCAGACCTCGTTCGCCGACCAGGTCGGGTACGCGGCGATGCCCGCGGGCCCCGAAGGCGACGCACAGACGTTCTTCGGATGGGCCGCGGCCATGTCGTCGAGCTCGGAGAAGAAGGGCCCGGCATGGCTGTTCCTGCAGTGGCTCACCTCGCCGGAGACCGTGCAGGCGCTCCAGGAGATCGGTATTCCCGGCGGGCGCCAGTCGATCGAGTTCGGCGAGGATGTCCCCGCTGAATTCGTCGAGGCTTTCCAGACGGCACTGTCGACGGCTCAGCCGCAGTTGCCTCAGGTCCAGTCCGTACCCGAGGTACGCGATGTGATCGGTGACACGATCGTCGCCTCGATCCAAGGCGATGATGTCGCGAAGGCTGTCGAGACCGCTGTCTCCGAATTCGACCGAATCGTCTCGACGGAGTCTCGCTGACAATGCACACGCGTTCCACCACCGCCCCGGCCGCGCGTTCAAGTGCGGCCGGGGCGACCCCCACTACTCGTTCCCTTGGCTACCGGTTGTCGGCATTCGTCGATCGGCATGTCCTCGCCGTCTTCACCACTCCCGCAGTCGCCTTCATCCTGCTGACGATGGCTTTTCCGGTGGTGTTCACCATCTACCTCTCTCTGACTCACTGGGTCGGAGGGCTGACGAGGGCTCCGGAGTTCGTCGGTCTTGAGAACTTCATTCGACTGCTCACCGACGACCCGCGCTTCTGGGGCGCCACCTTCCGGACGCTAGCGCTGACGGCGGGTGCCGTCGCAGCCCAGACCGTCATCGGCGTGGCGATCGCCGTACTGCTGCATCGCCATTTCGTCTTGAGCGGGCTGATCCGCAGCGTCATCCTGCTCCCGATGATCGCCACTCCGGTTGCCGTCGCCCTCGTGTGGCGTCTGATGTTCCATCCGCAGCTCGGTGTGCTCAACGACATCCTCACGAGAATGGGCCTGCCGCCCAGCGACTGGCTTGCCGATCCCCAGCTCGCTCTCTTCCTCGTCGGGCTTGTCGACACCTGGGAGTGGGCTCCGCTGATCGCGCTCATCACGCTGGCCGGTCTCACGGCTCTGCCCGAGGATCCCTTCGAGGCCGCGCAACTCGATGGCGCGAACGGGTGGCAGCGATTCTGGCACGTCACACTCCCGATGGTTCGACCGATCGTGGTCGTGGCCGTCGTCTTCCGGCTCATCGAAGCACTCAAGACGTTCGACCTCATCCTCGTGATGACCAACGGCGGGCCTGGATTCGAAACCGAGACGCTGAACATCTACGTCTACAACATCGCATTCCAGTACCAGCAACTCGGGTATGCCGCTGCCCTCCTGATCGTCTTCTTCCTCCTCGTGCTCCTCATCTCCTCGTCCGTCCTGCGCCTGCGCCGACCGAAAGACTCGTGATGACTACCGCATCCCCGCGTCGCAACACTCGCAAAGCTCTCCGCGGTTTCGGGTTCTACACGCTCCTCGCCATCGTGCTGGTCCCGTTCGCGTTCGTGTTCTGGTACATGATCACGACTTCTCTGAAATCGCCGCAGGACTTGACCGCATCGAAGTTCCAATGGTTCTTCACCCCCACTTTCGACAACTACACCCAGGTTTTCCAACAGACCGACTTCGCACAGTTCGCGATGAACTCGCTCTTCGTCGGGCTGGGGTCCGTTGCGATCGCGCTTATCCTCGGTCTCCCGGCCGCCTACGCGATCGCCCGGTATCAGGCGCCCAAGCTCGCGCTGATCATCCTGTCCTCGCGCATCACACCAGGGGTCACCTTCCTGATCCCGCTGTTCATCATCTTCAGCAGCCTGGGGTGGGTCGACACCTATCGAGCGCTGATCATCGCCCACCTGCTGATCACCCTGCCGATGGTGACCTGGCTGATGATCGGCTTCTTCGAGGAGCTGCCTCAGGAGATCATCGACTCGGCACGCGTCGATGGGGCCAGCGCGATCCGCACGTTCCTGCAAGTGATTCTCCCCATCACGCGCGGCGGGATTGCGGCCGCCGCCATCCTCGCGTTCATCTTCTCGTGGAACCACTTCATGTTCTCGGTGGTGCTCGCCGGTCGCACGACACGCACGCTCCCCGTCGCCGTCTTCGAGTTCATGTCCTATGGCCAGATCAACTGGGGCGCCATCTGCGCCGCCGCGACCGTCATGACCATTCCCGTTGTAGTCATGGGACTCTTCGCTCAGCGCAATATCGTGCAGGGCCTGGCCGGTGGGGCGGTGAAGGGATGACGAACAACAAGGCGGAGTCGCGCGGCGTTGCCTGGGTCACGGGCGCATCATCGGGAATTGGCCGCGCGAGTGCTATCGCACTTGCGGACGAAGGCTTCACCGTCGCCGCGACCGCACGTCGCACCGACGCACTTGATCGACTCGTCAAGGAGATAGCGGATCGCGGTGGAACCGCGATTGCGGTCCCTGCGGATGTCAGCGACCTGGCGCAACAGAGCGACGTCATTGCCCGCGTGCAGGATCAGCTCGGCCTGGTCTCGACTTCCGTACTCGCCGCGGGGACGAACACACCTCAGCGGTTCTGGTCAGAACTGAATATGACGCGCTTCACTGAGATCGTCAACACAAATCTCGTCAGCGTCGCCGCGGCCGTGCATGACCTGATCCCGGGAATGCTCACGCTACGCGGCGGACAGTTTGTTTTCGTTTCCTCCTGGGCCGCGTGGCGCCACTCCCCTGGCGCGGGCGTCGCCTACGCCACCAGCAAGTCCGCACTGGCCACGATCGCAGAGACGGTCAACGCACAGCTCGGCAGTGCCGGTATCCGCGCGTGTCATCTGTGCCCTGGTGACGTCGACACGGACTTCCTCGCGCAGCGCCCCGCAGCCGTTACCTCGGCGCAGCGAGCGCAGATGCTCTCGCCGGAAGATGTCGCCCGCGCCGTGCGCTTCGTCGCCTCCTCCCCCGAGGATGTGTGCGTGAACGAACTCGTCGTGACTCCGACCCGAAACGCATCCTACGGTTCGGCCTGACCGAGCTTGCCTCCAGAACGCAGATGACAAACCCCGCGATCGTGGGAACGCGCGGTCGCGGGGTTTGACGCGGGTGTGACGATCAGTCCTCGTCGATCAGCTCGGCGTCGATTACGTCGTCTACCGAAGGCGCCTGGCCCTCGCTAGCGAGCACCAGCCCCGATCCGTCGGCTGCGACGTCCACTCGCACCGTGTCGCCGTCGCGCACGCCCCCGGACAGCAGCGCGGTGGCGAGCCGGTTCTGCACCTCGTTCTGGATGAGCCGGCGCAGCGGGCGGGCACCGTACACGGGGTCGTAGCCGCGCTGGGCGAGCCACGAGCGGGCATCGGGCGTGACGGCGAGGGTGAGCCGGCGATCGTGCAGCCGCTGTTGCAACTGGTCGACGGAGAGCTCGACGATCTGCGCCAGGTCGTCCTCCGACAGGGCCTGGAACATCACGACATCGTCGAGCCTGTTCAGGAACTCCGGCCGGAACGCCTGCCGCACGAGCGCCATGACCGCGTCGCGCTTGTCGTCGTCGGACATCACCGGGTCGATGAGGATCGGCGAGCCGATGTTCGAGGTGAGGATGAGGATGACGTTCGAGAAGTCGACCGTTCGGCCCTGTCCGTCGGTGAGACGGCCATCGTCGAGCACTTGCAGCAGCACGTCGAACACCTCGGCGTGCGCCTTCTCGACCTCGTCGAGCAGCACGACGCTGTACGGCCTGCGCCGCACGGCCTCCGTGAGCTGACCGCCCTGCTCGTATCCGACGTACCCGGGAGGGGCGCCGACGAGCCGCGAGACGGTGTGCTTCTCGCCGTACTCCGACATGTCGATGCGCACCATGGCGTGCTCGTCGTCGAAGAGGAACTCGGCGAGCGCCTTGGCGAGCTCGGTCTTGCCGACGCCGGTCGGGCCGAGGAACAGGAACGAACCCGTCGGGCGACCGGGGTCGCTGATGCCCGCGCGCGATCGGCGCACGGCATCCGACACGGCCTTCACGGCATCCTTCTGCCCGATCAGGCGCCGACCCAGCTCGCTCTCGAGGTGCAGCAGCTTCTCGCTCTCGCCCTGCAGGAGGCGCCCGACGGGGATGCCGGTCCACGCGGCGATGACGGCAGCGATGTCCTCGTCGGTCACCTGCTCGTTGACCATGCGACCCTCGCCCGACTCGGCGCGGGCGACCTCGGCCTGCTCCGCTTCGGCGATGTCGCGCTCGAGCCGCTTGATCGTCTCGTACTCGAGCTTGGATGCCTTGGTGTAGTCGCCCTCGCGGATGGCGAGGTCGCGCTGCGTGGCTGCGTCATCGAGCTGCTTCTTCAACTCGCCCACGCGGTTCAGGCCCGACCGCTCGCGCGCCCAGCGCTCCTCGAGACCGGCGAGTTCGCGCTCCAGCTCACTGAGTTGCTCGCGCAGCGCGACCAGGCGCTCCTTGGACGCGGCATCCTTCTCGCGCTTCAGGGCGAGCTCTTCGAGCTTCATCCGGTCGACCTGGCGCTTGAGCTGGTCGATCTCGACCGGCGACGAGTCGATCTCCATCTTCAGACGCGACATGGCCTCGTCGATCAGGTCGATGGCCTTGTCGGGCAACTGTCGCGCCGGCAGATAGCGATTGGACAGCGCGGCGGCAGCGACGAGCGCGCTGTCGGAGATGATCACGCCGTGGTGCGCTTCGTAGCGTCCCTTCAGCCCGCGGAGGATCGCGATGGTGTCCTCGACGGACGGCTCGCCGACGTACACCTGCTGGAAGCGGCGCTCGAGTGCGGCATCCTTCTCGATGTACTCGCGGTACTCGTTGAGCGTCGTCGCGCCGATCAGATGCAGCTCGCCGCGGGCGAGCATGGGCTTGAGCATGTTGGATGCCGCGACCGAACCCTCACCACCGCCGGCGCCCATGAGCGTGTGCAGCTCGTCGATGAAGGTGATGACCTGTCCATCGGACTCGGTGATCTCCTTCAGCACGCTCTTCAGACGCTCCTCGAACTGCCCGCGGTACATCGCGCCGGCGACCAGGGCGGAGATGTCGAGCGAGACGAGCTCCTTGTCCTTGAGGGACTCGGCGACGTCGCCCGCGACGATGCGCTGTGCGAGGCCTTCGACGACGGCGGTCTTGCCGACGCCCGGTTCACCGATCAGTACGGGATTGTTCTTCGTGCGGCGGGTGAGCACCTGGCTGACGCGGCGGATCTCGCTGTCGCGTCCGATCACCGGGTCGAGCTTTCCCTGACGGGCGCGGTCGGTCAGGTTGATGCCGAACTGCTCGAGGGCGGACTGCTGGTCGTCTTGTGCGGGCGTGGTCATCTGCTTCCTCCTGGAGGACTCCTTACAAAGTTGAGCGTTATTGACTCAAGTTTACCACTGCGTCCCAGATCGCGCGAGCGACTTCCGGCTTCGAGCCGGCGGCGGACGCGACGACCACGCCGCGATCGCCGATCACCTCGACCGCGTTGTCCGCGTTCTCGAACCCGTGCTCGGCGTCGGCATGGTTCACCGCGAGCAGGTCGACGCCCTTGCGCTCCCTCTTGCGCGCGGCTCGCTCGCGGCGGGCCGCCGGGTCGGTCAGCGTCTCGGCCGCGAAGGCGACGATCACCTGCCCGTCGGGCCGAGATGCTGCGAGCCCGGCGACGATGTCGTCGTTCTCGACGAGATCGATGCGATCGAGGACGCCCTCCTCCTTAGTGAGCTTCTGATCCGATGCGCGCGCTGGCCGGTAGTCGGCGACCGCGGCGGCCATGACGACGACGGCGGCGGATGCCGCCGCATCCCTCATCGCATCGCCGAGCTCGGCGGCCGTGCCGACGAGGCGGACGTCGATCTGCGGATGCTTCGCCGCGGCGAGCACATCGCCCGAGATGTTCGCGGCGACCAAAATGACGCGAGCGCCGCGGGCTGCGGCTTCTGCAGCGAGTGCGACCCCCTGCCGCCCGCTCGAACGGTTGCCGAGGAAGCGCACCGGGTCGATGGGCTCGCGCGTGCCGCCGGCGGACACGGCGACAGTGCGGCCGGCGAGGTCCTGCGGCGCGAGCAGGGCGAGTGCTTCGTCGAAGAGCTCCTCGGGTTCCAGCATCCGCCCTGGTCCCGAATCGCCGCCGGTCAGCTCGCCATCACCGGGGCCGAGGATGTGCACGCCGCGTTCTCGGAGGATTTCGATGTTCGCCTGCGTGGACGGATGCCGCCACATCTCGGTATGCATCGCCGGGGCGATCGCCACAGGGGCGGTCGTTGCGAGCAGCGTGGTGCCGAGCAGGTCGTCGGCGAGACCGGCGGTCATCCTCGCGATCGTGTTCGCGGTGGCCGGGGCGACGATGACGAGATCGGCAACCTGGCCCAGGGCGACGTGCCGAACGCGGGCGACGTCGTCGTGCACGCTGGTCGTGACGGTGTTGCGGCTGATGGCCTCCCAGGTCGGGAGCCCGACGAAGCGGAGCGCATCCTCCGTGGGGATGACCGTCACCTCGTGGCCGGCCTTGATCAGCAGCCGCACCAGCTGCACCGTCTTGTACGCGGCGATGCCGCCTGTGACTCCGACGACGATGTTCATGGTTCGATTCTGCCCCAGCGCCGTACGGACCGGGCTGGCGGGACCCCGATCCGCCGAACAGTTCACGATCAGCGGAGGAATGCGGCCGATCAGCCCGCGTATCGGGCAGGGATCCGCAGATCGTACGCCGACATAGACTCGAAGCGTGTGCACGGTCGTGATCGATGTCGCAGAGCAGGCGACCAATGGAACCATCGGCTCCCGGCTGCTCGCCGTGCGGGACGAAGACCCCGAACGCGCGTGGGATTCGCTCGGCCCATGGTGGCCAGAGCAGTACCCGGGCGTGATCGGCATCCGTGATCGCCGAGCCGGAGGCGCATGGCTCGCCGTCGACCGGACGACGCACCGCCTCGCCGTGCTGCTGAACCGCGCCGACGTGCTCGACCTGCCGGAGGATCAGGTGCAGACCCGCGGCAGCCTCGCCCTGGAATCGGTCGCCGGTCGCTCCCCCGCAGGCCGGCTGCCGATGCACGGCTTCAACCTGCTCGAGGTCGGGCCGGATGCCGCGCGCGTGCTGTCCTGGGACGGGCAGGAGCTCACCGAGACGCCGGTGCCGCACGGGGTGCACATGATCGCGCATGACGGGCTGGATGACCCGTCGACCGCGCGCATCGCCCGCTGGCTGCCGGAGTTCCGAGCACGCGCTGCGGGGGCGGACGACTGGGAGCAGCGCTGGATCGACCTGCTCGCGGCATCCGCAGAGCTGGATCCGACCGATGACGCCGCGATCATCCGCGACAACCGACCGCACGGATATCCGACGCAGTCGCTGCTGTACTGCGTCGCCGACATCGGAGACCACGGCGTCGAGATCACCGAGTCCAACCTCACCGCGCCCGGCCACTGGGGCTGAGCACACTGGGCTGAGCACACTGGGCTGAGCACACTGGGCTGAGCGCACTGGGCTGAGACCGCGCGGTCAGGCCACCGCGCCCGCCGTCACGCACGAGAACGTCGCACGGTACGCCGTCGGCGTCGTGCCGAGCACGCGCGCGAAGTTCTGCCGCAGCACCGCCGCTGAGCCGAACCCGCACTCGACCGCGATCTCGTCCAGCGCGAGGTCGGTGCGCTCGAGCATCCGCTGCGCCTGGATGATCCGTTGGCGAGCGAGCCAGGCGGCCGGAGTCGCACCGTGCTCGGCCTTGAATCTGCGCGCGAACGTGCGCGGCGACATCAGCGCGCGCGATGCGAGGTGTTCGACGGTCAGGTCGTCGCGCAGGTTCTCCAGCGCCCAGGTGGTGACATCGGCGAGCGCATCGCCGTGGTCGATCGGGAGAGGACGGTCGATGAACTGCGCCTGACCGCCGTCGCGCTGCGGCGGGACGACCATGCGCCGTGCGATCCGGTTGGTGAGCTCGGCGCCGAGCTCCTGCCGCAGCAGATGCAGGCAGGCGTCGAGGCCCGCGGCGGTGCCGGCGCTCGTGATGATGCGCCCGTCCTGCACGTACAGCACGTCGGGGTCGATGGCGACCTGCGGGAACATCGCCGCCATGGCATCCGCGTACATCCAGTGCGTCGTCGCACGGCGTCCGTCGAGCACCCCGGCCTCGCCGAGGACGAAGGATCCGCTGCAGACGCTCAGCAACCACGCATCCCGGTCGGCGGCATCCCGCACGGCATCGAGCACGCGCGGATCGGTACTGCCCCACCACTCCCGCGGAATCGGGCACACGACGACGAGGTCGGCTTCGTACGCGAACGAGAGGTCGTGCTCGACATTGACGGAGAAGCCGCCGATCTTCGAGACGACGGGTCCGATCTCGGCCGCGACGACCCGGAAGTCGAAGTTCGGGACCCCGTCATCCGACCGGTCGAGACCGAACGCCTCGCAGGCGACGCCGAACTCGAACGGCGCGAATCCGTTCTGGATGATGCAGGCGACGGTCTTCATGGATGCTCCCTCGCAGTGCGGGAAATCGGATTGGCAGTTTTCCGCTCGTCATTGTCCATCCTGCCACTAGTGGCATGAATCAGACAAGCGTAGCTTTTCTGCCATGATCCTCATCATCCTTCTCGCAGCACTCGCCCTCATCGGACTCATCGCCACGTTCATCGAGGTTCACCGCGACGGCTTCCGTCCGGTCGCGACGGACTGGACCCGGGTCGCCGAGCACGACGTCGTAGGCGTCTCCGCCCAGCCGGGCTCTTACCGCTGAGCCCGCCTCTAGTGCGCTCAGCGCTGCCAGATCCAGCGGCGCCGTCGGCGCGGACGCACGAGCACCGGCTCCGGCTCCGGCGGCGGAGGAACAGCCGTCCGATCGCCGCTGACCCAGCGCAACCACAGCGCATCGGGGTTGCCCTCGAGGATCAGGGCTCGGGCCAGCAGGGTCAGCGGGATCGACAGGATCGCCCCGAGCGGCCCGATCACGAAGGTCCAGAAGATCACCGAGAAGAAGCTCAGCGTGAGGCTGAGATCCACGGCATCGCTCACGAACTTCGGCTGCACGAGCACCTGCAGCACGACGTTGACGACGCAGTAGACCGCGATCACGCCGAGCAGCAGCGGCCAGCCGCCGACGGCGTAGGCGAGGATCGCCGGCGGCACCAACCCCAGGATGAAGCCGATGTTCGGGATGAAATTCGTCACGAACGCGAGAATCGCCCAGACGATCGGCGCCGGAACACCCATCCACCACAGGGCGAGTCCGTCGATGATCGCCACGATCGCGCCGAAGGCGGCGTTGACGACGTAGTACCGGCGGATGCCGCGGTTGAGGAACGCGATGCGGCCGATGACGTGGCTGCGGGTCGCACCGAAGACAGCGGGCGCGTGGCGGTAGCGGGCAGCATCCACCGTCATGAAGATGATGTATGCGAAGACGAAGAACAGTGCCGTGGCGACGGCGACGACCGTGCCGCCGACGTTCTGCACGAGCCGCATCAGGTTGGCGGGGGCGAGCAGGGCCGTGACGGCATCCGTCGCCTCCTGGCCGAACCCGACATCGTTCAGCCACGCGACGAACAGGTCGAGCTGGCGGGTCACCTGGCCGTCCGACGTGAGACCGACGACGAGATGCGCGAACTGATTGCCGGCGAACCACAGCAGGGCGCCCATCGCCAGCAGGATCACGTAGGCCAGCGCGATCACGATCGTCGAGCCCAGCCACGACGGCAGCCCGCGGCGCATCAGCGGCATCCGCACCGGCTCGCAGATGATGACGATCACCATCGCCAGGGCGATGGGTCCGACCACTTCGCGGGCGAACGAGAGACCGGCGATCACGACCACGGTTGCTGCGAGCGCCAGCAGCATGCGCAGGCTCGGGGAGAGCATCCGGTCGGTGGAGGGCGCAGGGCTGCTCATCGGCCCAGCGTATCCTCCGAGCCTCAGCCGGCCGCGAGAACGCGCTCGTATATCTCGACCATCGCTGCGGTACGAGACGACTGGCGGAAGGCCTCGGCGACCTCGGGGTCGGGCGTCGGCGCTTCTCCGTTTCGGATCTCGGATGCCGCCGCCCTCAGCGTCGCGGCGAGCGCGCTGACGGAACCGTCCGGGACGGCCCACAGTCCACTTCGAAGCTCGGCGGCGATGTCGGGGTCGCTGACGATGGTCGGCGTGCCGAGGGCGGCCGCCTCGAATGGCGTCATGCCCTGCGTCTCGAATCCGATCGAGGTCTGCACGACGGCATCCGCTGCCGCGATCCGCGTAAGCGTCTCGGCATAGGGAAGGCGTCCGACGAATCGGATGCCGGCGTGCCCCTTGGCGATCCTCTCCGCCGCGCGCAGCTGCCCTCCACCGCCGATGACCTCGATGTCGGCATCCACCTGCGACATGACGACCGCCTCGAGGAACGGCAGGAGTCGCTTCTCGGGGCTCATGCGCCCGAGCCAGATGAATCGGGGGCGGCGCGCCGGCGAGACATCGCTTCCTGCACGAGACCCCATGTCTGGCGTGGTGTCTCGCTTCGATGATGGTTTCTCGGCGAGCACCGAAGCGAGGAGTTCGTCGTCGATGCCGTTCCAGACGACGTCGACGTTCGGGAACACGTCGTGCTGCTCGAGCCGACGAGCGAAGTGCCCTGACGGCGCCGTGACGGCGCTGGAGCCCTGAGCGATGCCGCGCAGGAACGCCCAGCCGTCGCTGCCCGAGACGGGTCGGCCGATGCCGCGCATCGACTGCCGCCGCCACAGATTGAGCACGGCGAGCACCTGCCGGTGCAGCGGTGTGACAGCGGCCATGCCGACGTCGACCCGGTTGTGCATCGTGTGGACGACGGGGATGCCGTGGCGGTGGGCGAACCGGTGGCCGATGAACGCCCCCCAGAAATCGGCCTGCACGTGCACGAGATCGACCGGCGGATGCAGCGCGAACGTCCGGTCGAGGAACCGGTCGGTGCGACGACCCGGCCACGACATCGAGTACTCGCGGTCGAGGGTTATCGGGATGGAGGGGAGGTCGAAGGGGTTCGGCCATCCGAAGACGCTGCCGTTGTGCATCTTCGGCGCGACCACCGTCACCGTGTGCCCTGCGCGCTCGAGGTACTGCTTCTGCAGCCGCATCGACACCTGCGCCCCGCCCAGGGACGCGAGGTGCTGATCGCCGAAGAAGACGATGTGCATCGGACCGCTCCGCTACTTCGGCAGCGGCTGGTCGCGGTACAGCGCCTCGAACGTGTCGAGCGTGCGGTTGATGTCGTGCACGATGACGCCGTCCAGGGATGCCTGCTGCATCCGCTCGTACTCCGTTGGCTCAGCCGTGAAGACGTCGGTCAGGCGCGCGGCGAGCTCGTTCGCGTTGCCCGGCTCGAAGAGGTACCCGTTCTCGCCGTCGTGCACGAGGTGCGGAAGGGCGACGGCATCGGCGGCGACGACCGGCAGGGCGGATGCCATCGCCTCCATCGTCGCGATGGACTGCAGCTCGGCGATCGAGGCGATGACGAACAGGCTCGCGCGCGACAGCACGGCGCGAAGCTCCTCATCGGTCGTTCGGCCGTGGAACGTGACGCGATCGGACAGGCCGAGCTCGCCGGTGAGTCGTTCGAGGCTCTTGCGCTGATCTCCGCCGCCCACGATGTCGAAGCTGACATCGAGCGCAGGGTCGAGCTTCGTCATGGCCTCGAGGATGACCTCGACCTGCTTCTCAGCGGTCAGGCGGCCGACGAAGACCATCCGGTTCTTCTCGCGCTGCCCCATCGTCGGGGTGTACTGCGTGCGGTCGATGCCGCAGCTCACCGGAATCACGCCGCTGACCTCGACCGTGCGCTCGAGGAAGTCGGCTGCGCGGCGGGTCGGGGTGGTGATCGCGCGGGTGAGGTCGAACGTGCGCTTGGCATCCGCCCACGCGAACTTCAGCACGATGTCGTCGACGAACTTCGGCATCGTGGTGTGGTCGAGGATGTTCTCGGCCATCACGTGGTTGGTCGCGATCACAGGGATTCCGCGTTGATGCGCGATGCGCGAGAGACCACGGCCGATCACGATGTGCGACTGGATGTGCACGACATCCGGCTTGACCCGGTCGAGCACCTTGCGCGCATAGTGCTTGGATCGCCACGGCCACACGAAGCGCAGCCAGTCGTGCGGCGCCCAGCGGACGGACGGCAGACGGTGCAGCGTCATCGGCTCGCCCTCGATGACCTCGGTGGCCGGAGCCGCTCTGCGGTACTTCCGGTTCGGGGCGACGACGTGCACGTCGTGCCCGCGCTGCACGAGCCCTGCGGCCAGGCGCTCAGCGAACCGTGCGGCCCCGTTGATGTCAGGGGCGAAGGTGTCGCAGCCGATGAGGATCTTCAGCGGAGCGTCAGGGGAGGTCACGAATATGCAGCCTTCGGGGTACGGAGGGACCGGGATCGGGCGCTGGCCACTCTACCTGAGCGACCTGCGGGCGCCGGGCTCCCTCGCCGTGGCAGCACCCGGGCGAGGAGCCGCCTCCGAGGAGCATCCTCTACCGTGTGATCATGCGCATCACCAGCTCCGCAGACCCGCAGCTCTGGATCCCTGTCACCGACTCGTTCGGCTGGAAGGGACGCCGGCATCGCAAAGCGGCGATCAGGATGCTGATGGGCCAGGCTCTGCAGCGAGGGCAGAACCCGCTCCCCCGAGCGGCGGGCGCCGGCGCGTGGATCGTCAGTCAGTTCGCCCCGGCGATGATGAAGCGTGCGGACGGCCGCGTGCTGGTGTGGACGTGGAAGGCCGACCCCGAGCTCGTCGTCGCGATGGCGAACACACAGGAACTGACCAACGACGTGCGCCGCGCTCGCGCGATGATGCCGATCGAGTACGACGACACCGAGACGTTCACCACGGTGCTCGGCGCCGGCGAGAAGCTCGTGATGTCCTTCCCCTCGCAGCCCGCTCAGCCGCCGTTCGCGACGTACACGTGGGACACCGGCTCACACCTGATCACGCTCACGGCGGTCGGGGGCGACCGAGAGCGGTTCGGCACCCTGATTCCCGCGCTCGACGACCTGGCCCGAAGCATCCGCATCGCCGACGACCTCACCGGCGGCGAATCGCCGGACGTGCTCCGCCTGCCGCCCGCCTGATCGGTCTGAAATCGATGCTGCGGCGCTACGGTCCATCGGCCCACGTGCGCCGCACTCCGCACCCGACCGATCGCCGCGCGGTGCTCGTCGAGCTCACGGACTCCGCTCGCGAGACCATGGCGACAATGCAGCGCGAGCACGTCGAGCTCAACGAGACCCTGCTCTCGGCGATCACGCCGGACGACCGCCGGTGGCGCCGTTCGCACGCGCTCAGGCCCACTCCGTAGACTCGCCGGATGACGTTCCCGCGCGTCGGAGAGGAGCCCACGAGACGGTGAGGTCACGGATCACGTTCGGCGTGCTTCGCCTGGCCACGGCCGCCATCTGTCTGATCGCGCTCGTTCATCGCCTGTTCTGGGGGCTCAGCTCGCAGACGATCGCCGGGAACAACTTCTTCGCGTACCTCACGGTGGAGTCGAACATCGGGCTCGTCGTCGTGCTCGTGTTCGGTGGCATCCTGGCGCTCCGCCGAGCGACCGATCCTCGGTGGTTCAGCGTCGCCCTCGCACTCGTCCTCACCTGGACCATCACCGCCGGGCTCGCGTTCGCTCTGATCGTCTGGCAGGCGGGGCTCCGCGGCATCCGCGTCGATGTGCCGTGGTCGGATCAGGTCCTGCACTTCTGGTTGCCGGCTTTCACGGCGATCGCGTGGACCCTCACCCCCGGTCACCGTTCGGTGCCATGGTGGATCGTGCCCGGCTGCCTGGCGTTCCCTCTCGCATGGGGTGGCGTGACCATGTGGCGCGGCCCGCTGATCGGCTGGTACCCGTACTACTTCCTCGACCCGCGCCAGGTGACCGGATTCGGGGAGTTCGCACTCACGAGCGGCGTCGCACTGGCGATCTTCGCGCTCGTCGCGGCTGTTCTCGCGCTGATCAGCCGGATCAGTCCGGCGAAGGCGGATCGACCGAAGGTCCGCCGCGACCGGAAGAAGGTCAGTCGGTCTCCGGAGGCAGGAACGGCGCCAGCGACGTGAGAGCGGCGACGAGCGCCGCCTGCTCGTCGAGCTCCGCGAACTCCTCGGCCGCCGCACCGCCGACGATGCCGACCAGGATGCCGGCGCCGGTGCTGGGCTGGAGATTGATCCAGGTCCGCACCAGCTGGTCGGCTTCGCCGCCGATGGAGTGCCAGATCGTCGCATCCGTGTCCCAGAACGGCTCGTCGTAGCGCAGCCAGATCATCTCGATGTGGCCCATGCCGAGCGCGTTGATGGCGCCACGATGCGTGAAGGGCAGCGGTGGGGAGAAGTCGATCCGCTCGCTCTGGAGAACACCGAGCGGGACGGTGATGACGACGCGATCGAACGACGTGGACTCGCCGGTGCCGAGCCGCAGACTGACTCCGGCGTCGTCGTAGGCGACTCGGGTCACCGGCGTCGACAGCGTGAGCTGTGCGTTCGACAGCAGCTCTCTGATGTGCGCGTCGAAGTCGCCGACCACCGCCCTGAGCGCGGCTGAGGGCAGCGCAGGCGGGAACCAGGACGACAGGGACTCCGCATCGGCGCCGGCCGTGGTGGTGAGGTAGGCGAGCAGCCCGGCGAGGCTCGGATCTTCGAGGTCGGCGCCCGCGTCGGCGAGAGCCTCGGCGAGCGAGACATCGGTGGGGAGCTTGCCCGCAGCCGTGATCGCCGTGGCGAGCGGGGTCGTGGCGACCGCTTCGATGTCGCCGTCCGGCGCACGCCAGAGAGCGGGTGCCAGCTCCACCGTCTCCGGCAGACCGAGCTCCTCGCGGCCGGCCTCCTCGCCTTCGGCGAGCGCAGGAAGCAGCCAACCTCCGAGCTGGATCGGCGTCGCCCATTTGTCGTCGACGCGCGACGGCGTGCGTCCGCCGACGGTCTCCCTCGCTTCGAGCACGGTGACCTGGAGGTCGGCGTCCCTGAGGCTCGCGGCGACGGCGGCACCGGCCAGGCCGGCACCGATCACGGCGATCCGCTCGCCGGCCAGGACCGACGCCCGCAGGCGCATCGCGGCGCTCTCGCCGGAGTGGATCGCCCCGCGGATCGTGCCGGGGTTGTCGGCATCCGTCGCCTCGCCCGCGAAGAACACCCGTCCTTCGACGGGCTCGGCGAGCCGCTCGCGCGCATCGCCCTGCACGCCGACCCGCGTGAAGCTCACTGCCCCGCGCGAGTACGGGTCGCTTCCCCAGGTGCTGCGAACGCTGGATGCTGGGGCCGGAACGGCCGTCGTCGGCAGCGGTGAAGGGGTACCCGTGTTCGTCGCAGTAGGGGTGGGCTTCGGCTCCGGGGTGCACGAAACCAGCAGAACGCCGAGCGCGCCGGCTCCGGCGCCGATCAGCAGCTGGCGACGCGTCATCCTCATCCGCGCCAGACTACCCGCTCCTGCCGAACGCGCGTCCTATGCAGCACGCGCTCGTCGCGGGGCTGCTGCCCGGGTAGCCCGCGAGTGGGCGAGAAACCATTTCCGGCGCGAGAAACCACGTACGTGATGGTTTCTCGCGCCGGAAATGATGTTTCAGTGCGTCAGATGCTGACGTCGCCGATCAGGTTGACCTTGATGCCCATGCCGTCGAACATCGCAGCCTTGGCGATCAGGGCCTTGTCAGCGGTCTCGGCATCCGGGGCGTAGACGAGCTGCGCGTGGTTCGCCTTGTGACGAGCCATGAACTGGTCGCGCGAGACGCCGTGTAGCACGACGTGCGCGATCGGCCATTCCGGGTTGGTCGCCTCATGACGGCGCTGGGTCTCCGCCTCGGGCAGCTCGACCACCGAGGCGCGGAAGATGTCCGCCTGCAGGATGCCGTCGGCGATGAACACGCGCGACAGCACGACCTCGCCGGGCTTGGAGACGCCGTTGATCGTGGCGCCACCGGCCGGGAAGAACACGTGCCCCTGGCGCCAGCCCTCGGCCTTGTCCCAGCCGCCGAGGTGCGAGGCCGGAACGGATCCGGAGATCTCGTAAGCCCAGACGAACTGGCCGTCGTAGTCCTCGCCCCAGCGCACGTCGTGCAGCGTGTTGTCGGGCACGAGGCCCATGGCGCGCCAGACGCGGTCGGTGACGAGCGCGTCGACCGCGACACCCTCATCCGCTTCGTTGAAGTGCGGGAACGCGCGGCCCTCGTGCAGGATGCGCGAGCCGTCGCGCGAGGTCACCGGAGGGCGCTCGGTCGAGTTCAGGATGCCTTCGGCGAGGTCGGATGCCGGGACGAGGTCCTTGAGACCCTGCTGGTACTGGATTCCCACGGCGTCCAGCCCGAAGTCGTCGGCGATGCGCAGGGCTGCGATGTACATCTTCATCTGCCACTGCACCTGCTCGCGGGTGAGCTCGGTGGAGCCGTCCTCGCCGTACTTGAACGTCATGCCGTGATCGATCAGCCAGTCGTAGGCGGCGTCGGCCTCGTCCTCGGTGACGTTCAGCATCTCGGCGTACAGGGCCGACTGCGACAGCCGCTCCTTGTAGATGCCGGTGTGATTGAGCAGCTCGTCGTCGAAGATCGCGTTGTACATGCCCATGCAGCCCTCGTCGAAGACGCCGATGATGGCCTTCTCGTCGCGCAGCTGGGCGGCGAGGGCTTCGCCGAGCTCCTTCTCAGGGGAATCCGGCAGCGCGGGGAGCTCGCGCACGTGCGAGTAGTCGTGCGTGATGGCGCCGGTCTCGGTCCACTCCTTGATGCCCTCGCGGAACCAGTCGTCGGTGAAGTCGACCGACCAGGTCGTCGAGTACGGCTTGTCCATCTTCGTCAGCCCGGCGTTGAGGCCCAGGAGTCCGACGAGGCCGGGCCAGTCGCCGGCGAAGTTGGCGACCGTGAGGATCGGGCCCTCGTGGGTGCGGAGCCCTGCGAGTACGTGATGCGAGTACTGCCAGTTCGCGATCGCGACGATGAGGGGAGCATCCGTCGGGATGTTCTTGAAGACCTCGAGACCCATGCGCTGGCTCGAGATGAAGCCGTGGCCGGTCTTGGGATCGACGTCGAAGGCGCGGACGACGCTCCAGCCGAGCTGTTCGAATACGCGGGTGACGCCAGCCTCGAGGGCCTGCTGCGTCGGCCAGCCGCCGACGTTCGCCGATTCGCGCAGGTCACCGGAGGTGATCAGGTAGGCGGTCTTCGGGGCGGATGCCGGACGCGCGGTGGTTGCGGGAAGGGTGTAGCTCATGGTTCTCCGTGGGGTTCAGGCGCGCTGCTGCGCGGCGAGTTCGTGCACGACATCCTTCGACGCCTCGTACAGCCGCACGTAGCGGTCGAACAGAGCGTCGTAGAAGTCGGCGAGGTCGGGGTCGGGGGTGATCGTCTGGGCGATCGGATTCCAGTCGGTGATGACGGGAGCCGCGCCGTCCCCGGCGACGGCGGATGCTGCGAGGAACGCCGCACCGTAACTGGCGCCGATCGTGGTCGCGGGCACCTCCTGCACGAGGCCGGTGACGTCGGAGACGACCTGCAGCCACAGCCGGCCCTGGGTTCCGCCGCCGACGGCGACGATGCGGCGGATGTCTGCGCCGGCCGCCCGCATCGTCTCGACGTTGTGACGCACGCCGAGCGCCGTCGCCTCGAGGGCCGCGCGGTACAGATCGCCGCGCGAATGCTCGAGCGTGAGCCCGGCGATGACACCGCGCGCGTCGGGGTCCTGAATGGGCGTCCGCTCCCCGGCGAAGTACGGCAGCATGAGCAGCCCGTTCGCTCCGGGACCGGATGCCTCGGCATCCGCGAGCAGGCCAGGGTAGTCGGTGCCGGTCAGATCCTTGAGCCAGGCCGTGAGCGCTCCGGAGGTCGACAGCCCACCGGCGAGGTTGCGGGTGCCGGGGAATGCGCCGGCCGTGGTCCACATCGACGGAGTGCGCAGGGTCTGCTCGCCCGTCGCGACGAGGAACATCGTCGTGCCGTACATCAGCATGAGGTCGCCGACCTCGTGGGCGCCGACGCTGACGGCCTCGGTCCAGGCGTCGATCGTGCCGGTGATCACGGGGGTGCCGGCCGGGATGCCGGTGGTCTCGGCGGCCGCGTCGGTCACGGTTCCGGCGATGTCGCCGGCCCAGGTGAGCCGCGGCTGCTCGATGCGCCCGGCGTAGCGCTCCCACCACGGCTCGTGCCACCGCTCGTTCTCGATGTCGTAGAGCGGCGTCGTCTGACTGGCGGACTGATGGTCGAGCACGTAGGCGCCGGTCAGTCTGCGCGCGAGCCAGGATGCCGGCATGAACAGGCGCGCGGCTCCCGCGTAAGCATCCGGCTCCTCATCGGCGACCCAGGCGATCTTCGCGCCGGCGGCCTGGGAGGTGAGGGAGGATCCGCCGATGCGGGTGATCTCGTCCTGACCGAGTTCCTCGTTCATCCGGGCGATCTGCGCGCCGGAGCGCGTGTCCACGCCGTAGAGGATTGCGGGGCGGACCGGACGGTCATCGGCATCCGCGAGCAACACGCACGGTCCCATGCCACTGACTCCGACCGCGAGAATCTCCGCTTCCGGCGTCGCGGAGACGAGCTCCTGCGCGATCGAGACGAACTCGTCCCACCAGACGTCGGCATCCATCTCGACCCAGCCGGAGTGGGGCCGGACGACGTCATGCGCACGGGCCGCGGATGCCACGATCATCCCGTCGTCAGCGACCAGGACGCCCTTCGTGCTCGACGTGCCGACGTCGACGCCCAGGGTGCAGCGCATGGCGGTCCTCCTCGATCGCGAGTTGTGATGACAGCCTACGCGAAATCGATTTCATGCCGCAAGCGAAACCCCGTCCAGGGCGGCGTGCGTTCAGCGCGGGATGCTGGCCGACTGCAGCGCGCCGCGCAGCACGACCGTGCGCGCGGGCTGATCGTCGCCGCGGATGCGCTCGAGCAGCATCCGCGCCGCCGTCACTCCCATGTGCCGGGCGGGCAATCGCACCACGGTCACCGCATTCGGCGACAGCGTCGTGAACGGCAGGGAGCCGATGACCGCCACGCCCACGGCCGGAGGAGTGAGCCCGTGCTCCGTGAGAACCTGGATGGCTCCGACTCCGATGAGGTTGTTGCCCGCGACGACGGCGTCCGGCGGCTCCGGAAGAGCCAGCAGCTCCGCCATCACCTCGCGTCCGCCCTCCACACCGAAGGTGCTGAAGCGCTGGAGCTCCGGATCGATCGCGCGACCGGCCGCCGTGAGCGCTTCCTGCCAGCCGGCGGCGCGCTCAGCCGCCGTGTCGATGTGGGACGGTCCTCCGATGTACGCGATACGGCGATATCCGGCGCGGAAGAGTTCCTGAGCGGCGGCGGTTCCGGCGGCCCGGTTCGACATCACGACGCCGTCGACGTCGTAGGACGTGCCGCGGTCGACGGCCACGAGCGGACGCCCCGTCGCGAGGATCGGGTCGAGGTCGGAGGTCTCGGATGCCGTGGCGATGATGACGCCGGACATGTTCTCGGCGATCGCGATCCGCAGGTACGTCGACTCCTTGTCGACCTGGGCGTCCGAATTGCACAGGACGACGGAGTACCCGGCCTCCGAGGCGACGTCCTCGACGCCGCGGGCCATCTCGGTGAAGTACGGGTTCTCGATATCGGGAATGACGAGCGCGATGACCTCGGAGCTCTGTCGGCGCAGCGTGCGGGCGGCACGGTTCGGCGTGAAGTCGAGCTTCTCGGCAGCGGCTCGCACCGCCGCGATCTTCTCCGGAGACACGTTGGTCCCGTTGAAAACGCGTGACACGGTCGCCGGAGACACCCCCGCCAGTTCTGCGACGTCGTAGATCGTGGCCATGTGCTTCTCCCGCCCTGGCGCAACCAGCCTACCTATGGAATCGATTTCTCCGGCGCTAGATGAAGGGCACCGCTACGCTGAGGCCATGCCAGAGTGGTCACAGGCAGTCCCGGCGACGGTGCGGCGCGAGCAGATCGTCTCGATCATCGAGCGCCAGGGCTTCGCCCGCGTGCAGGAGCTCAGTCGAACGCTCAGCGTTTCAGAAGTGACCGTCCGCACCGATCTCGACCTTCTCGCGGAGGAGAACGTCATCCAGCGGGTGCACGGCGGAGCGATTTCGGGCATCAAGTCGACGGCTCATTCCCCCGACTATGAGCGCGCGCTTACGAGAGCGGTTACCGAGAAACGCAGGATCGGATACGCGGCGGCCGCGCTCGTCGAGAGCGAAATGGCGATCATGCTCGATGCCGGCACGACCACGCTCGCCGTCGCGAGGGCCCTGCGCACGCGAGAGGAACTGCGCGGGGTGGTCGTGTTCACCAACTCGCTCACGATCGCGCTGGAGTTGGGAGTCGCGGAGCCGCATCAGATCACCGTGGTCGTGACAGGCGGCACTGTGAGCTACAAGCAGCGCTCGCTCATCGACCCGCTGGGCGATATGTTCCTCGGATCCGTGCACAGTGACCTCTGCATCATCGGCTGCAACGGGGTGTCGACGACGGGTTTCACGAATTCCAGCCTTCCCGAGGTCACGATGAAGCGTCGCTATCTCGAAACGGCAGCCCGCCGCATCGTGGTCGCCGACAGCTCGAAGGTCGGAAAGAGCCAGATGATTCAGGTCGCTCCGGTCGCGCAGGTCGACCTCCTCGTCACAGGCTCGGAGGCGCCGGAGGCCGAGCTGGAGGCGCTGCGTGAGGCCGGCCTTACGATCGACATCGCCTGAGCCTGCGCGTCGTCACGGAACGGAGACACCACTTGCGACGCCACCCTCCGGCTGAGAGAGCGTGGCGCCGCATAGTCAGGCCCGACCAGTTGAGCCGAACTCCTGCATCCGGCGAGCGACCATCCCCCTGAAGCCGTCGATTCCGGCCCGGAGCTGCTCGCTCGGTTCGACGACGGCTGGACGTTCGCTCAGGAACTCCCGCAGCGCTGCCGTCCAGGCGAGATGCGAGTCCGTTCCCTGGTTGATCTTGCGGATCCCGGCGGCGACACCCTCCTTCTTTTGCTCCGGCGAGATGCCGTACGAGGGCCGCACGGAACCCCCGTGCGCGTTGATCGTCTCGACGGCTTCCGCCGGCACGGACGAGGAGCCGTGGAGCACGAGGAACGTGTCGGGCAGGCGACGTTTGATCTCGGCGATAAGCTCCAGGCGGAGCCGCTGACCGCCCTCGGCATCCGTGAACTTCACCGAACCGTGGCTCGTGCCGACGGCGACCGCGAGCGCATCCACGTCTGTCGCTGCGACGAACGAGGCGGCCTGATCGGGGTCGGCGAAGACAATCTCCTCGATGGCTCCCGAGATCCCGGCCTCCGCACCACCGATGGTGCCGAGCTCACCCTCCACGCTGACGCCCGCAGGGTGAGCCAGTTCGACTACTCGGCGGGTGAGGGCAACGTTCTCGTCGAAAGACGATGGCTCGTCGTCGTCGATGTCGCGGCTCGCGTCGATCATGACGCTCGTGAACCCGTGGTCGATGGCCCGAGAGCAGTCGTCGTAGGTGCGGCCATGATCGAGATGCAGCACCACCGGAATCCTGTCGGCGTGCTCGTCAACCAATCGCCGCAGCCTATACCACCAAGTCGACTCGTCGTCGTAAGCCGACATGCCAGCGATCGCTTGCACGATGACGGGCGAGCGCTCGGCTTCGGCCGCGGCCAGCACGGCGATCGCCTGATCCAGACTCGACACGTTGAACGCGCCGACGGCGTACTTCCCCACCTCGGCGAGGGCAAGCGCCTCTCGGAGTGTCTGCAGCGCCATCTCGTCAGAGCGCTTCGGTGATACCGAGCTTGTCGTACTCGAGCACGATCGGCCTGTCCGTCAGCGCGCGGGCATACGCCTGCACCTTGGCGGCCGACTCGACAGCAACACTCGTCTTGAACGCGTCCCGCAGGTTCGTACCCACCGTTAGCAGTCCGTGATTCGCCCACACGACGGCGTTGAGGTCACCCATCGCGTCGCACATGTGCTCACCGAACTCGGTGTTGTTGCTGAGTTCGAACGGCATGATCGGCACATCACCCTTGGTATAGATCACCATGTTGACGAGCGTGCCCAGGATCGGCGAACCCACAACGCCCCAGACGTTCGAGAACACGGGCTCGGAGTGCACGATGGCATTCACATCTGGTCGGCGCTTGTACACCGCCATGTGCACGGTGACTTCACTGGAGGGGCCGAGCCGGCCGTCGATCACCTCACTGTCACCGTTGACGAGCACGATGTCGGCCGGCACCATCCGGTCGTACTCGAGGTCGGTGGGTGTGATGAGGAAGCGGTCGTCCACGCCGGGCACGCGGATGCTGATGTTGCCCTGGGTATTGAAGTTCAGGCCGTACTCCATCGACCGCAGGCAATAGTCGAGGATCTCCTTTCGGGCGGCATCGAGATCGAATTCCGTGCGGGTCAGCGTGTCGGTCATGGCATGTTCTCCTTCTGATGGGCAGGTGCAGCGAGGTGGGAAGCGATGTCGCGCGTGGCGACGTAGAGGTTCATGTAGGCGTGGCGTTGGCGCGCGTACCACGCGGCGTGCGCGGCGGTCGGGACGACTGCGGGTGCCGCGACCGGGGCGAGCAGCGCGGCGGGAGCTGCGCCGAGGGCAGCGGCGGCGAACTGGGCCGCCCCGCGCACCGAAGCGTCAGGCGTGACCGGCACAAGCGGCAGACCGGCAGCATTCGCTCTGGCCTGCAAGGCTTCGGCGTTCTCGGAGCCGGATCCGGTCACCGCCAGCTCTCCCGTCTCCACGCCGTGAGCCGCGAATGCCTCGACGATCTCGCGGAACTCGAATCCCGCGGACTCTGTTACCGCCCGCGCGATCTCTGGCACCGTCGTCTCGAGGGTGAGACCGTGCAGCACTCCGCGCGCCTGCGGGTCGTTGTCGAGTGTGCCGCTGCCGGCCAAGTATGGGAGGAGGAGAAGTGCTGGCGGATCCGGGCTGAGAGCACCGAACACCGCGCCGACGGTCGATCCGACTATGCCGGCGAACCACTGCAGCGCCCAGCCGCCTGCGGCAGTGCCGGCGAGCGTGATCCACCGGTCCTCGTCGATCCGATAGGAGGCGAAGCCCGTCGATTCCAGGCCGGCCGGCCGCGATGCTGTCGCGACCGTGAGGCAGTCGCTCGACCCGAACGCGATGACGGAGCGAATGCCGGCCGCTCCGCCGGCACCGAGGAACGCCGCCGCCTGGTCGTGTGCCCCGGCGACGACGAGAACGCCATCCGGAAGGCCGAGCCGGGCCGCTGCCGCCGAGGAGACCGTGCCGATCACGTTGCCGCCAGCGACGGGCACGGGCAGTCGGCTCTGCTCGATCCATGGGGCCGTATCAGCGAATGCCTCGATCAACTCCGAGCTCCACCGTCCGGTGGCGACATCGAGCAGCCCGGTGCGCGCGGCCTGCGAGAGGTCGATGCCCGCGACGCCGGTCCAGCGCTCGGCGAGGAGGTCTCCCATGCAGCGGTAGCCCGCGGCATCCTGCCATCCTGCGTCGCCGGCGGCGATCTTGAAGACCGAGAACATGCCGTGCAGCGGCTGCCCGGTGATCGTGGCAAAACGTTCGGCGCCGATCCGTCTCCCCAGGGCTGCAGCAGCGTTGTGCCCCCGGGTATCCATGCTCACCGCGACCGCCGCAAGCGGCGACCCCGATGCGTCAATCGGCACTACGGCCTCCCCGAGCACGCTGAAGGACAGCGCCGCAACCGGATCACCGGCCTTCGCGGCGGAGACGGCTACGTCGTGCACGACGGATTCGGCCGCCTCGATGAGAGCAGCCGCATCCAGCTCAACGCGATCTCGCGACGGACGCCGCAGCTCCAGCGAAGCGGACGCGCTACCGAGTTCACGTCCGTCGAGCGCGAACGCCGCCGCCCGCACGCCGCTCGTGCCGAGGTCGAGACCGAGGACGCTCATTTGATCGCCCCCGACAGCCCGTTCACCAGATACTTCTGGATGAAGATGAACAGCAGCACGACCGGCACCGAAATCAGCACGAGGATCGCGAACAGCGCACCGGGCTGAGACAGGTACATGCCCCGGTACGCGAGCGGCACGAGCGTGAGCGGCTTGAGCTCGTTGTCACCCAGCGTCACGAGCGGAAGCAGGAAGTCGTTCCAACTCATCATGGTCTGCCACACGGCCACGACCGCGAGTGCGGGCTTCCCGAGAGGCAGGTAGATGCGCCAGAAGATCTGCCAGGCGTTCGCGCCGTCGAGCCGGGCGGCCTCGTAGGTCTCCAGCGGGATTGCGAGGTATGAGGTGCGGATGATGATGACCGCGAACGGCAGACCCAGTGCGGTGTACACGAGCACGAGGCCGAGGATGTTGTTGTACAACTGCATCGATTGCAGGATGCGGAACGTCGCGACGACGATGCTCGACATCGGCAGGATGAGCGCCAGGATCAGGATGCCGAAGATCAGCGCCTTGAGCGGCACGCGCAGCCGGGCGAGCGCAAACGCAGCCATCGAGCCGAGCAGGCACACGAGCACGACCGAGGGGACCGTGATCAGCAGGCTGTTCAGCAGATGCAGCAGGATCGGGTTCTGCTCCCAGATCGTCAGGTAGTTGCGGATGCTGAACTCCTGCGGGAACATCCCGAAGAACTGTGTCGTGGGGTTATTTGGCGGCATGAGCGAAAGCCCGACGACCATGATGATGGGGATGAGCCACAGTACGGCGAGCGGGACGAGCACGATGTGCAGCCAGCCGACGCGGCGTCCCGGTGCGCCGTGGCTGCGGTATGCCCGACGGCGCCGGGAATCGGGGACGATGAGGGTCCTGGTCTCGGTCACTTCTCGTCTCCCGTGATGAATCCGGCGCCGAACACGCGCACCATCGACAGCGAGCTGACGACGGCGATCACGAGGAGCACGACGCTGATGGTCGAGGCGTAGCCGACGTTCTGCAACTGAAACGCCTCGAGGAATGCGAACGTCGGCAGCATCTCGGACGCGTGGTTCGGTCCGCCCTGCGTGAGCACGTATACGAGCTCGAAGGTCTTGAGCGATCCGATGATCCCCAATAGCACGAGCGACAGCGTGGTGGTTTTCAGCAGAGGGAACGTGATGCGGACCATGGTCTGGAACCCGTTCGCACCGTCGATACGGGCGGCCTCCACGAGACTCGGTTCGATGAGCTGTAGACCCGCGAGGTAGAACAGCATCGAGAAGCCTGTCCACATCCACACGTTCACGAAGATCACCGCGAAGATGGCTGTCTTCGGATCGGTGAGGTAGTTCCCACCGAGGAACTCCAGCCCCGCCGCCTTGCCGAGGCTCGTGAGCACGCCGTTGAACGGATCAAGGATGCGCTGCCACACGATACCGACCACGACGGGTGAAAGGATCGCGGGGATGAAGAAAATCGCGCGGTAGATGGTGCTACCGCGCAGTCCCTGGTTGAGGGCCACCGCGAGCAGGAACCCGATAAGCGCCTGCGGGATGATCGTAAGCACGATCCAGAACGCCGAGTTGCGCAGCGTGATGAGGAACGTCGGGTCCTGGAACAGCTCGCCGTAGTTGCCGGCTCCGACGAAGGTCCCGGCGTTCACGCCGTCCCAGTCCAGCGTGCTTGCCTGGACGTTGTAGACGATCGGATAGACGACGAAGACGGCGAACAGGATCAGGGTCGGAGCCAGGAACGCCAGGCCGACCAGACGCTCGCGGGTCAGTATCTTCACGCGCGCTCCCCTCGAGGCGGGTGGGCGCCGTCGCGGATCCGAGGCGAGGGGCGCTCCGGATCCGCGACGACGGGGTCGGTCAGTTCAGCGTGTCCTGCACGGATTGCACGGAGGCGGCCGCTTCTTCGGGCGTCGCGTCGCCGGTCGCGATCGCCGCCAGGGCGTCGGCCACAGCCTGGTCGAGTTTCGGCGACTCGAAGTAGCGCGAGTACTGCACCTGTGGCAACCATTCGTCCACGAACAGGTTCCAGATCTCCTCCTGCTTCTCGCTCGTGAACTCCTCGGGCGAGAGGCCGGTCACGGCCGGGACGTCGTTCATTGTGTTGACGAGCTTCTGGGCGCCGGAGCCGGCGATGAAGTCCGTGAGCACCTTGCACGCGAGGTCCGGGTTGGCAGTGTTCTTCGAGATACCGAGACTCACGTCGATACCGCCGACGAACTGCGACTCGGAAGCTCCCCCGGGGATGGTCGGGAACAGGAACGGCTCGTACCCGGACATGCCCTCAGACAGGGGCGGAATGTCGGACTTCGTGGGGTCGGACTGCTGGATCCACCAGGCCCCGAGCGGAATCATTGCGGCGTTGCCTGCTTCGAACTGGTTCACGGCCGACGGGTAGGCGTCGAGGCCGATCGCGCCATCCTGCGCGATGCCGTCGCTGAAGAGCTTGCTCCAGTACGAGAAGGCCTCGACGATTGCGGGGTCGGTCCATGGGATCGTGCCGTCCTCGGCCTCGTAGACGGTGCCGGGCGAGACGTTGTTAGCGATCTGGAGGAACACCACGTTGCGCAGCCAGGAGTCCTTAGCCGGGAGGAGGAAGGGTGCGGCGTCGCCGCCGGAGAGCTCCTCCGTGACGCTCTTGAGGTCGTCCCAGGTCTTCGGGACCTCGAGGCCCGCGTCGTCGAAGATGTTCGAGTTCGCCCACAGGTTGACCGTCTGCGTAAGGATCGGCAGCGAGTAGAAGTTCTCGTCGCCCTCGGGGTTTCCCATGCGGGACTGCTCGATGCCGATCGGGTAGAACCGGTCCTGCCAGTCGTCACCCCAGGTCTCGGCGGCGCAGTCCTGCAGCGGCATGAGGTTGTCGCGGTATTGCTGAGTGAGGGCTCCGGGCTGAAGGCCCACGATGTCGGGCATCGTGTTGGAGCTCGCGCGGCTCTGCAGGTCGACGAGGTACTCCGGGTAGTTGAAGATCGTCGCGTCGATCGACGACCCCTCGTTCTCGCCCTCGAAGGCCTCGATCATCTGGCGTGTGGTCTGCTCGATCGGGCTCCACGAGCGGAACGTCACCGTGTCGGCGTCTCCCTCGCCGCCGTTCTGCGTGGGTGCGGCACCGCCGGCACAGGCGGTCAATCCCACGGCTGCTGCGCCGGCGACGGCGACGGCCAGGCTCTTTCTGAGCTTCATTCGCAAACCCCTTACATCGTCGTAGAAGTCTTCGGCGTGCGCCGAACGACGTCAGTTTAGGTTTACTTGCGTATTAATAGCCAGAATTTCAAGACACATTGGTGATTGTCTTTCTCTTCTTGTGTTTTTTGTCTTGCGGACTTTCGTTTTCATAACCGATACAACTCTCCGTGCCCCGTTAACTTGCGATTTCAGATCCGACCGCCATTTGCGAAACCGATTCCGCCAGTGCCGGCCCTACGATCGAGGCATGACAGACTCGCCGCTCGTCCTCGTCGCCGCCTCCGGCGACGACGCCATCGTCACGTTCCGCCTCGACGGCGATCGCCTCGAGCGCCTCGCCGTCGCGGAGGGGCTCGACGGTTGCTCCACGTTCGCCGTCGATCCCGCCCGCGACCTCGTCTACGCCGGCGTGAAGGGCTCTCCTGCCGGCGTCCGGACGCTGTCCCTTGATCGTGGGACGGGTCGCCTGACGCCGCAGTCCCGTCTCGATCTGCCCGACGGCGGCATGAACTATCTCGCGCTCACCGCCGACGGCACGCTGCTCCTCGGCGCGTCGTACGGCGGCGGCTACGGGATCAGCTGCACGGTGAGCGACGGCGTCGTCAGCAGTCCGGTGTCGCGAGTGGAGTTCCCCAACCTCCACTCGGTGCTGCCCAGCAGCGACGGCCAGTTCGCGTACTTCGTTTCGCTCGGCGCCGACCTGATCGCGCAATACGCGCTCGGCGATGGCGGGGGCTTGCAGCCGCTCTCGCCCGAGACGGTTCCGGCGCCCGCGGGGAGCGGGCCACGGCACCTCGTGCTGAACCGTGCCGAGGACGCCGTCTACGTGCTCACCGAGTTCTCCGGCGAGGTGCTGCACTATGCACGCGACACCGCCACGGGAGCGCTCGAGCTCCAGAGCGCGGCCACGGCCATCGACACCGCGAAGGACCTCGGCCGCAGCGAGTTCGGCGCCGACCCGATGGAGAATCATTACATCTGGGGCGCGGACCTGCACTTCGGCGCGGGAGAGCGCCGCCTGTGGGCATCCGAACGGACGGAGAGCACGCTCGGCGCCGTGTCGGTGGCGTCGGACGGGTCGGTGTCGGCGCCCGCACGCTTCACGGTCACCGAACCGCAGCCGCGGGGCTTCGCGCTGAACGCCGACGGAACGCGTCTCGTCGCCGCAGGCGAGCGATCGACGACGGTGTCGCTGTACGCCGTCGACGGCGACCGCCTCGAGCTTCAGGACCGCGCGGAGGTCGGCAGCAAGGCGAACTGGGTTCGCTTCGTCTGAGGCACGCCGACCGTTCCGCCCCCGAGAATTGCCCTGCCCGTCGAGACTCGCGCTGGCAACAGCATTCTGAGCGCGCAGAGCAATTCTCGCGGGGGGGCAGGGCTCAGCGGTGGCGCGCCACGACCTGCGCGACGGCCTCGCGCTCGGCATCCGTCGGCTCGGCGATCGCCATGCGGCAATGCGCGTCCGTGACGCCGAGCACCCGGTACGCCTCCTTCATGCGCGCCATGTCGCCGCCGATGAGCGAGACGACGTCGTCGACGTCCGCCTGCGCCGCGGCGATCGCCGATGCGTCGCCGGATCGACCGGCATCCGCCAGCGCACGGAACGGCTTCGGCGTGACGGACGAGACACCGGAAACCACGCCCTGCGCGCCGACCTCGACAGCGGCGATGAGCTCGCGGTCGGCGCCGGTGTACAGGTCGAAGTCGGCGGGGACCACCGCGCGGTACGCCGCAATGTCGTCCAGCGACAGCTCGCTGATCTTCGCGCCGACCACGTTGTGGAGCTCCGCCAGGCGGGCGAGCAGCTCGGGCGTCACGGGGTTGCCGCTGCGCGCGGGATAGATGTACACGTACAGGCGCCCGTCGCCGACGGCATCCGACACGGAGTGGAAGTAGTCGAAGATCGCGTCGTCGCCCGAAGGCAGGTAGTACGGGGTGAGCGCTGCGAACTCGGTCGCACCGAGCCGCTTCGCGATGCCGACGAGGCGCACGGCCTCGAAGGCGCTCGGCTGGCCGACGTGCACGATCACGCGCATCTTGTCGGCGAGCTCCTCGAGCGCCGCTCCGACCAGGGCGGTGAACTCATCCGCGTCCACCGAGGGGAACTCCCCCGTCGTGCCCAGCACGAAGGCGCCCTCGTTGCCCGACTCCCCCACGAACCGGAAGATCGCACGCGACCCGTCGACGTCGAGGCTCCCGTCGCTGTGGAACGCGGTGGGAATCGCGGTGAGGATGTCGTAACGGGTCACTTCTTCTCCTTGGAGTTCTTCTTCTTGCCGGCGTTCTTCTTGCCGAGGTTGCGCACGGTGGACGTGAGCAGGTCGGGGTTCGCGGCGAGCTCGTCGTGCGCATTCGAGATCTGCGTGATGCTCTCGGTGTCGAGCACGGAATCGGCGAAGGACGCCCGCTCGGCGCGCGGCTTACGGGCGGCACGGATCGCCGGCATCACGATCGACAGGACGGCGAGCACGAGCAGGATGATCGCGATCGGGCTGACGACCTCGAAGAACGGGCGCGTCGGCAGGATCGCCAGGGTCCGCGCCAGGTTCTCCTCGGCGAGCGGACCCAGCAGCAGGCCGAGCACCACAGGACCGGCCGGCACCTGCATCCGCTTGAGCAGCACCCCGACGACACCGAAGACGAGCATGGTGATCACGGTCGACAGGCTGTTGGACGTCGCGTACGTGCCGATGATGCAGAAGATCAGGATGCCGCTCCACAGGTACGGCTGCGGCACGTCGAGCAGCTTCACCATGCCCTTCATGCGCACGAGGCTGAGTCCGAGCGAGAGCAGGGTGGCGACGAGCATGATGCCGACGATCGAGACGACGAGATCCGGTCGCTCGGTGAAGAGGGTCGGGCCAGGGGTGATGCCCCAGATGATCATCGAGCCGATCATCACGGCCATGACCGAGTCGCCGGGGATGCCGAGCGCCATGGTCGTCGTCAGCGAGCCGCCGAGCGTGGCGCTGGATGCCGTGTCGGATGCCGCCACGCCCTCGATCGAGCCCTTGCCGAACGCCTCGGGGTTCTTCGACGCCTTGCGAGCACGCTCCCAGCCGATGAGCCCGGCGATGTCCCCGCCGGCGGCAGGGATGAGTCCGACGCCGAGGCCGACCGTGCCGGCGACCGCTGTTGCGCGACCGCTCTGCTTGAACTCGGACTTGTTCGGCCACCAGCGTCCGAGGCTCGAGATGGGGCGGACATGGCTCTTACGATGCGTGAGCAGCTGGTCGAACAGTTCGGCGATGCCGAACAGGCCGATGATCACGGCGATGAAGTTCACGCCCTCGACGAGCTCGAGGATGCCGAACGTGAAGCGCTGGTCTGCGGTAGCGGCGTACGTGCCGACCGTGCCGAGCATGAGCCCGAAGAGCCCGGCGATGATGCCCTTGAGCATCGACTTCGACGAGATGCCGATCATGATGGCGATGCCGAAGACGACGAGGGCGAACAGCTCCGGCGACTTGAAGTAGTCGCGGGCGAAGCTCGCGATCGGCACGGCCGCGACGGCGAACAGGACCAGGGATGCGAGGATGCCGACCGCGGAGACGATCGCGGACATCGTGAGGGCGAGGCCGGCGCGTCCCTGTTTGGCCATCGGATAGCCGTCGAGGGTGGTCGCGATGGATGCCGGGGTGCCCGGGGTGTTGATGAGGATCGAGGGGACCCGGTCGCCGAAGTTCGCGGCCACGTAGATGGTGAGCAGCACGGCGAGACCCTGCACCGGTTCGAGAGTCATCGTGAATCCGGCGGCCAGCGCGACGGCCATCGTCGCGGTGATGCCGGGGAAGGCTCCGACCATGAAGCCGAGCACGAGCCCGACTCCCATGTAGAGGAGCATGGAGACGTCGAGGAGCGCGGAGAGCCCCTCCATGATCGGGGTCATAGCGGGATCCTCAGGAGCATGCCGAAGACGACGTAGATGAACGCTGTCACCGAGACCGTGTAGATGATGAGGCTCAACCAGCGGCGGTGCCCGTAGACGAGCATGAGCGCTGCCATGAGCAGTGCTGCGGCCACCGGGAAGATCTCGATCCGGTAGCCGAACAGGATGACGCTCCCCAGCGACCACAGGGCGATGAAGGCGGTCGCGATCACGAGCGTGACGATCACCCGGAGCACGCCTCCGGACTGGATCCGCTCGATCTCCTCGCGGCCGGGCGCCGGCCGCATGATGGCGATCACGAGAATGGCGATCGCCACGACGACGCCGGTCACTCCGAGCACCATCGGCCAGAACCGCGCGTCGATCTGGCCGGGCGCGGCCTCTCGACGCAGGTGGATCTGCGTGGACAGTGCCAGGTATCCGGCGGTGAAAGCGAGTGCGGCGACGCCGAACGCGATCTCGAGCGCACGCGAGGACGCCGCGCCCTGGTACTCGTCGCTGTCAGCGACCTCGGTAGACGACATGATCTTCCTTCGACGGCGCGGAGGCCGGGCTCCCCGGCCTCCGCGCTCGGTGTCAGCCCAGCAGGTCCTGGAACAGGGTGAACTGGTCGCCGACGAACTTCGTGAAGTCCGCGGAGTCCCGGTAGACGACGAGGTTTCCGGCGTCCTCCTGGAACTTCGTGTAGGTGTCGGATTCGACGGCTTCCTTGATCGCAGCCTCGAGCGTCGCGTGGACGTCGTCCGGCAGCCCGGCGGGCGCGTAGATGCCGCCCCAGCCGCCGAAGACGACATCCTCGCCGATGGCCTCCTCGACGGTGGGTACGTCGGGGGCATCGGGGTGACGCTCGTCGTTCATGACCGCGAGGATGCGGACAGCCGTGCCCTGCGAGAGCGCCTCGCCGAGTCCGGAGACGGCGGCGACGGTCTCGCCGGATGCTGCGGCGGCGACGGCCGGTGCTCCGCCGTCGTAGGGAACGGGAGTCACCTCTCCACCGGTCTCCGCCCCGAGGGCGATGCTCGCGGCTTCCCAGATCGAACCGGCGCCGGAGTTGGCGACGGTGATCGGCGCGGACTTCGACTTCGCGACGAGGTCTTCGAGGGTCTTGATGTCACTGGCCGCGGAGACGGTGATGACGCCGGGAGCGAGCATGATCTGCCCGAGCAGGTCGTAGTTCTCGGGGAGGACGTTCGCGTCCTGAGTGGTGTTGAGCATCGCGATCTCGACGGGGCCGAATCCGATGACGTAGCCGTCGGGGTCCTGCTCGGCGACGTACTCCATCGCCAGCGCGCCGGCGGCGCCGGGCATGTTCTCGGGGATGACGCTGACGTCGAGGATGCCCTCGAGCTCGGTGGCGAGCGCGCGGGACGACAGGTCGGAGCCTCCGCCCGGGTTGGCCTGGATGATCAGGCGGATGTCCTTCTCGGGGAAGGACGACTCGGACGCGCCGGTCTCGTCGACCTTCGTGCATCCGGACATCACGAGTGCTGCGGTCGTGAAGACCGCAGCGGCGGTCAGCACACGGGTCATGCGCTTGGTGGTCATCTTCGCTCCTCTTTGAGTGCAGGTGGTGTGGTGCAGGCAGGGGACCTGAACGACGCCGTCAGCGTAGCAGTGTTCACTGTTAACAGTCAACGCCGCGACATTCAAGCGCCGACGCGTGCGCACGCCGCCGCCGCGCTCGACCCTCGCCCGACCTCGATCGGAGCCAGAGCCGGAGCATGCGCCGGAGCCGGCCGAGCTCAGGCCCGGCGCTGCTCGAGCTCGCTCAGCATCCGATCGCGGGCACCGTCGAGATGCGCGACGAGGACGTCGGCGGCGACGTCCGCAGCACCGCCGCGCATGACATCCATCAGCTTCACGTGGTCGCCCGCGGACTCGTGCAGATCCTCATCGTGATTGATCGTGACCTCGAGCAGCGCGGAGAAGGTCGGGAGGTACTGATTCCACGCTCCCTCCAGTCTCGGGTGGTCGGCGAGGGCGTAGATCTGCGAATGGAACTCGAGGTCAGCGGCGACGAAAGCGGCGTGGTCACCGGCATCCGCCGCCGCGCCCATGCGGCCAACGGCCGCTGCCATCGCCGTCCATCTGGCCGGGTCCTCGACCCGCATCGCGCGAGAGAGGGCGAGCTGTTCCAGCGCTCCGCGGAGGCTGTAGAGCTGATCGACGTCGTCGACGGTGAGGCCGACGATGTACACCCCGCGAGGTCGCTGCACCTCGACGAGCTTCTCGAAACTGAGCTGGGTGAGGGCGTCCCTGACCGGGCCCCGACTGACGGAGAACTCCTCGGCGAGCGCCTCCTCCGTGATGCGCGACCCCGGGGCCAGTTCGCCGCGGACGATCCGGTGCCGCAGCACGCGCGCGATCTGGGCGCCGAGCGACTCGCCGCGCTGCACCGTCTGCGTCATCTGTGACCTCCCGTCGACTGTCAACAGAATACACACCCCTTCGATCATGGAGAATCGCGGGCTCATCGCTCCGTTAGCACAAACGCGTCCGACGCGCCTCCCCCTCGGCCCCGACGACCGCTCCTGGCAGGGTGGCGACATGCGATCTCGAACCATTCCCATCACCGTGAAGAATGCGCTCCACGACGACGCCCCCTCCCTCCTGACGCGTGGCTACGGCTTCGGCGACCGCATCTGGCGACGGGTGCGCGAAGGCGCACGATCAGCGCCCATGCGGCTCCTCGGCAGCCAGGCGGTGTTCGTGCGCGGAGCCGCCGGAGTCGAGCTGTTCTACGACAGCACCCGCATCGCTCGGCACGGCGCGATGCCCGCGATCGTGCAGGAGACGCTCTTCGGCCACCGCTCCGTGCACAGTCTCGACGGCGCAGAGCATCGTCACCGCAAGGCCACCTTCGTCGACGTCGCCTACGAGGACGCTCAGGTCGCACGTCTCTCGCCGCTGCTCGAACGCGAGTGGCGGATCGAACTCGACGCGTGGGTCGGTGGAGGCAACCGCTCCGCGTACGATGCCGCGGTCGGCGCGTTCGGACGATCCGTCATGAGGTGGGCAGGTCTGCCGGGGACCCCTGGCGCACAGACACGCTGGGCGGCGAGACTCGCCCAGATCGTGGACGGGTTCGGAGCACCCTACTCGCCGGCCCTTCTTCTCGCGCTCGTCAACCGAGCCTGGTCGGATCGTCACGCGCAACGGCTGATAGAGGCCGTGCGGATCGGCTCCCTGACGGCGCCGGAGGGCACGGCGCTTCGCGCATGGGCGGCGCACCTCGACGAGCACGGTCAAGTGCTGCCCGCCCGCCTCGCCGGTGTCGAGCTGCAGAACAGCCTGCGGCCGATGATCGCCGTCGCGCGCTTCGTGGCCTTCGCCGCCAAGGCGTTGCACGAGCACCCGTCGTGGCGTTCGCGCATCGCCGACGAGACCTCCGAGCGCGGCAGCCTGGTCGGCGGGCCGCTCGCCACGGCCTTCGCGCAGGAGATCCGACGCACGGCGCCGTTCGTGCCGATGCTGCCCGGCTGGGCCCTCACAGACGTGGAACTCGATGGCGTGAGCGTTCCCGCCGGCGGCCGAGTCGTACTCGACATCCTCGGCACGAACACCGATGCGCACTCCTGGCACCGGCACGCAGAGTTCAACCCCGACCGGTTCATCGGCGTCGAGGACTACGAGGCTATCGAGGAGTTCATCCCGCACGGCGGTGCGGGGGTGGCAACCGGCCACCGCTGCCCTGGGGAGAAACTCGCCATCGCCGGTCTCGCGACCGCGATCGCGGCGCTGAGCGATCCGCGCGTCAGGATCCTGCCGACCGGACTCGGCGTGAACCGGCGGCGCCTCCCCACCAAACCGGCATCCGGCGGGATCGTCCGCGCATCGGGAGCACCGTCCCGCTGCCCGTTCCACTGACCTCGGCTCGGGTGCCGATCGAGTGGCTAGCCCTCATCGCCGCGCACCGGTCGCCAGAGCACCACTTCTGTCGAACGGCGGATGCGACGGCCACCGGTAACAGGGACGACGCCGGTCGCGCCGGCGGCGAAGACGCGGACGCCTGGGCGGTTCTGCCGCTCGGCGCGCAGCGCGCCCTCGAGGTCGAGGACTCTGCGGCGCAGCATCCGCACCTCGTCTTCGAGATCGAGCAGCCGCGCGATCGCCGGCAGGCTCATGCCGTCGCCGGAGAGCCGTGCCACTTCGCGGAGCTGCTCGATGTTGCGAGCCGAGTACCGACGGGATCCGCCGCGTGTGCGGCCCGGGACGACGAGTCCGATCCGGTCGTACTGCCGGAGCGTCTGCGGATGCATGCCGGCGAGCTCGGCCGCGACGGCGATCGCGAAGACCGGAGCGTCCTCGTCCTCAACCATGGTCAGGCCCGCGCCTTCGCCATCATGTCGGCGCGCGGGTTCTCCTTCGGCTCCAGCTCCTGGAACCGCTGAAGCGCCTCGCGCGAGGCATCATCGAGATGAGTCGGCACCGCGACCTGGAGCTCGGCGAGCAGGTCGCCTGTTCCCTTCGAACTGGTGACGCCTCGACCCTTGACGCGCAGGACGCGCCCGGACGGCGTTCCCGGCGCGACGCGGAGCTTGACGACATCACCGCTCAGGGTCGGCACCTCGATCGTGGCGCCCAGGGTCGCCTCGGTGAAGGTGACCGGCACCGTCAGGCGGAGATTGAGCCCATCGCGGGTGAACACCGGATGCGGACGCACGGTGATCGACACGACGATGTCACCCCTCTCGCCGCCGTCCGGCGACGGGCGACCCCGGCCACGCAGGCGGATCTTCTGACCGTCGGCGACGCCGGCGGGGATCTTCACCTTGAACGGCTTGCCGTCCTCGCCCTGCAGGGTGATGGTCTCACCCTGCACGGCGGTGACGAAATCCAGGGTCGTTCGAGCCGTGACATCCGCACCCTTCTGCGGACCGCCGAACCCGCGGAACCCGCCGGTCGTCTGCCCGAAGCGTCCGGAGCCGAAGCTGCCACCCTGCCCCTGGTTGAACATCGCGAAGATGTCCTCGAAGTCGGCGCTCTGCTGGCCGCGACCGCCCTGACCGAATCGGCTGAAGACGTCCTCGAAGCCGCCCGCGCCCGAGCCGCCGGCAGTGAAACGCGCGCCGGAGCCCATGGCCCGGATCTCGTCGTACTCCTTGCGCTGCTCCGGGTCGGAGAGCACCGAGTACGCCTCGCTGATCTCCTTGAACGTCGCCTCGGCCTTGGCATCCCCCTGGTTGGAGTCGGGGTGATACTTGCGAGCCAGCTTGCGGTACGTCTTCTTCAGATCCGCGTCACTGACGTCCTTGGTGACGCCGAGCGTCTTGTAGAAGTCCTTGTCGAACCAATCCTGGCTGGCCATGAATCACCCGGCCTATTCCGCAGGAACGGCGACGACGACCTTCGCAGGACGAAGCTCGACATCGCCGAGGCGATATCCGACCTCGACGACCTCGAGGATCGTCGACTTCTCGGCGCCGGGCGTCGGCTGCTGGAAGATCGCCTCGTGGTGCTGCGGATCGAACTCCTCGCCCGCCTCGCCGTACGAGACGACGCCCAGGCGCTCCACGACCGCTCGCACCTTCTCGCCGATCACGAAGAACGGCGTGCCCTCGACGAGATCACCGTGCTGCGTGGCGCGATCGAGATCGTCGAGCACGGGGAGCAGGCCCTTGGCCGCCTCGCCCTTGGCGCGCGCGATCTCGATGTGACGCTGCTCCTCGGTGCGGCGGCGGTAGTTGGCGTACTCCGCCTGCAGGCGCTTGAGGTCGTTCAGCAGCGCCGACTCGGCGTCGGCGATCGCGGCGTCTCCCGCGGCGGCGTCGTCGGTCTGCGCTGCGTTCAGGATGTCGTCGACCGTGAACCCTTCGGCAGGATCAGGGAGCGAGTCCGCTCCGTCGGCCGGCGACTCATCGGATCCCTCCGCGGCCTTGGCCTCGGCGGAATCGGCGTTCTCCTGCGGCGCGGGGCCGGATGCCGCAGCATCCGACCCCTCGTCCTCAGGAACTTCTTCGAAGTTCTTGTCCGTCATGGTTACTTCTTCTCGTCCTCGTCGTCGATGACCTCGGCGTCGACGACATCCTCTTCGGATGCCTCGTCTGCCGGGGCCTCACCCTCAGCGGAGCCGGCCGATGCTCCGGCCGCGGCGTCCGCCTGCGACTGAGCGTAGATGGCCTCGCCGAGCTTGCTCTGCGACTGATTCAGCTTGTCGAGCGCGGTCTTGACGGCGTCGTCGTCATCGCCGGCCAGAGCCGTCTTCAGAGCGTCGACGTCGGCCTGAACCTCGTCCTTGACCTCGGTGGGGAGCTTGTCCTCGTTCTCCTTGATCAGCTTCTCGATCGAGTACGAGAGCGTCTCGGCCTGATTGCGCTGCTCGAGAGCCTCGGCGCGCTTCTTGTCCTCGGCGGCGTTCTCCTCGGCCTCGCGGACCATGCGCTCGATGTCATCCTTCGACAGCGACGAGCCGCCGGTGATGGTCATCGACTGCTCCTTGCCTGTGCCCTTGTCCTTGGCGGACACGTGCACGATGCCGTTCGCGTCGATGTCGAACGTGACCTCGATCTGCGGCAGGCCGCGGGGAGCCGGAGCGATGCCGGTGAGCTCGAAGGTGCCGAGCGGCTTGTTGTCGCGGGTGAACTCGCGCTCGCCCTGGAAGACCTGGATCGCGACGGACGGCTGGTTGTCGTCTGCCGTGGTGAAGGTCTCGCTGCGCTTGGTCGGGATCGCGGTGTTGCGGTCGATGAGCTTCGTCATGCGGCCGCCCTTGGTCTCGATGCCGAGGCTCAGCGGGGTGACGTCGATGAGCAGGACGTCCTTGCGCTCGCCCTTGAGGACACCGGCCTGAAGTGCGGCGCCGACGGCGACGACCTCATCGGGGTTGACACCCTTGTTGGCGTCCTTGCCGGTCTCGCGCTTGACGAGATCGGCGACGGCGGGCATACGGGTCGAGCCACCGACGAGCACGATGTGATCGATGTCGGAGACCTTGACGTTCGCCTCGCGGATGACGTCCTCGAACGGCTTCTTCGTGCGGTCGAGGAGGTCCTTGGTCAGGTCCTCGAACTTCGCTCGGGTGATCGTCTCGGAGAGCGAGACGGGGCCGGACTCGGTCAGCGACAGGTACGGCAGGTTGATCGAGGTGCTGGTCGAGGAGGAGAGTTCCTTCTTCGCCTGCTCGGCAGCCTCCTTCAGACGCTGCAGGGCGATCTTGTCGCCCGACACGTCGACGCCGCTGGTCTCCTTGAACTGCTTGATGAGGTGATCGACCAGGCGCTGGTCCCAATCGTCACCGCCGAGGCGGTTGTCACCGGCGGTGGCGCGCACCTGGATGGTCGAGAAGTCGTCGTCCTTGCCCACTTCGAGCAGCGAGACGTCGAAGGTTCCGCCACCGAGGTCGAAGACGAGGATGAGCTCGTCCTCCTTGCCGCGGTCCAGGCCGTACGCCAGGGCGGCGGCGGTCGGCTCGTTGATGATGCGCAGGACGTTCAGTCCAGCGACCTCACCGGCCTCCTTGGTGGCCTGGCGCTCGGCGTCGTTGAAGTACGCGGGAACGGTGATGACGGCGTCCGTCACTGTGTCGCCGAGGTAGGACTCGGCGTCGCGCTTGAGCTTCTGGAGGATGCGCGCGGAGATCTCCTGCGGCGTCCACTTCTTGCCGTCGACGTCGAAGCTCCAGTCTGTGCCCATGTGGCGCTTGACGGATGCGACGGTGCGGTCGACGTTGGTGACGGCCTGGCGCTTGGCGGTCTCGCCGACGAGCACCTCGCCGTCCTTGGTGTAGGCGACCACGGACGGGGTCGTGCGGAAGCCCTCGGCGTTGGCGATGACCTTCGGCTCGCCACCCTCGAGGACGCTGACGACGGAGTTCGTCGTTCCGAGGTCGATTCCAACAGCACGTGCCATGTGATTCTCCTTCTGGTTGAAGTACGAGTGAAGAGTGAGGGCGAATCAGAAACCTGAGTCGCGATGGCTCAACCGTACTCCGAGGCACGTTCGGCTGTCAAATGAACTTGATATGAATTGGCTCAACTTTGAACGCGAGGGCTCCAGCGCTCATTTCCCGCCGGGCGGACCGACGATCAGGAGCATCACGTAAAGTGCGACCACGGCCACGGCGATGAGCGCCACGAGAACCCATGGTCGGCGGAGGAACCAGCGCATCACCCGGTCGTACCAGGCGCGGTCCTGCGGATGATCGCTTTCCTCGAGGCGCCACTCGCCGGCTAGGCGGTCGGTGCGGTGCAGCCAGATCTCCATCGGGATGGTCGCATAGGGGACGACCGCGCTGACGACCGCGAGCATGCCGACGCCGATCACCCAGCGCTGGTTGAAAGCGACGAGGATCGCCGTGGCGCCGTAGGCGAGGAAGACGAATCCGTGGATGCCGCCGCCGATGGTCACCACGATCCCCGGGGCTCCCAGGGCTCTGGCGATGAGAGCGGCGATCAGGATGGTCCAGGTGATCGCCTCGGCGATCGCGAGGGCGCGGTACAGACGCGCAGGGGTGCGGAACATCGCGCTCCTTGTTCGGGGTGTACCTCCACGGTACGTGATGCCGCCGTCACCGCCACCGCGCGACGGCATCCAGGAGTTCGGTGAGCGGACGCGGCATCCGCTCGAGAGGAACCAGGTCGATCACGTCGGCCGCGAATCGGGCCTTGCGCCCTGCGGCGGTGCCGGCGAAGCGGTGCAGCTGGTGCTCGATACGACGTTCGCGCTGCGCCGGCTGGCCCTGGAAAACGCGGAAGCGCGTGAGCTCGTCGCGCGCCGCGAGCGTCTCGAGGACCATGTCCGGCCCCGCGGCCCGGATCACCTCGTCCTCGAGATCACGCTCGCACCCGAAGAATCCGACCGAGCGGAGATCCTCCACGCCGTCTCCGATCATTCCGGCGCCACGCAGCACCCCGCTCACGTAGCGCCCCTCTGCCGCATCGTAGAGGCCGAATACGCGCGCTACTCCTCCGTCCTGCAGGGCCAGCAGTTGCCGGCGCAGGTTGGTGATTCCGCCGAGTTCGATCAGCTCGAGATCGTCCACCGGCGCGGAACGGCGGCGCGCGAGGGCCCGGAACGCGAGGCTGTCGCTTCTGCCCTCGAACAGCACGACAGCCCGCGGCGCCACACGGCCGGAAACCATGGGTCGACCCTAGCGTCCGGTACGTGGACCCTCGAGAAGCGCGAGCGCCGCTGCATCCGCCCCGGCCCTGAGCAGCCGGTCGCGCATGGCCATTGCCGCGATGGCGTAGGGGCGCTCGTCGCCGTAGAGCAGCGACCGTGCGTTCGACTGCTCGTACAGCGCGGGCAGCTCGAACGCGAGCACCTCGATGCCCTCCGCGTCGAGGTCGAGCTCGCCGGCGTCGACTGCATGGCGCACCTGAGCTTCGACGTATCCGTACCAATCCGACATGGCCACGCGCACGGCGTCGCGGACCGGACCCGGCTTCGAATCGACGTCGGCGCTGACAGCGGCGAAGAAGCAGCCCCCCGCGAACACGCGAGTGCGGGAGTACTCGATCAGGTGGTCCATCAGAGCGACGAGACGCGGCAGCCCACGCGGATGCTCTCGCGCCGGTTCCACGACGACGGCCATGAACACCGCGCGCCCGGCGTCGACCGTCGCGAGCTGGAGTCCTGCCTTGTTCTGGAACAGGCCGGCGATGCTGCTCTTGCTGTGGCCCGATGCCTCGGCGAGTCGCCCGATGCTCAGTCCGTCGAGCCCTTCGACCGAGACGAGGTCCGTCGCGTACGTCAGCACGGAACGCCGCGACGCGTCCCCCCGAGCACGACGGCCGTCGAGCCCTGGCACTGCCTCCGCGGTGATGGATTCCGACATGTCCCTAGTCTACGAACGATCGTTCATATAGTCTATGCACGATCGTTCGTATAGATAGGAGCAACTCGTGTCGACAACGACCAAGCTCGCGGTCGGCGGCATCCGCCTCGCCGCCGCAGCATCCGCCGCCATCGGCGGTCGTCTCGCCGTTCCCCTGTTCTTCTCGACGCATCCGCGCACGCGGGTGCGCGCTGAGGATGACATCACGCACTTCGCCGCTCGACGCGACGTGGTCGAGGTGCGAGGCAATGAGCTGCAGACCTACCGATGGGGCACGGGCACGCGCGCCGCGCTGCTCATGCACGGCTGGCACGGACGCGCATCGCAGTTCGCGACGCTGGTGCGTGATCTCGTCTCGGAGGGGTTCCGCGTGCACGCCTTCGACGCCCCTGCACACGGCGGCTCGTCCGGGAGGCGAACCGACGCCCGCGACTGGATCGCCGCCGCCCAGCTGCTCACCCGCCAGGAAGGCCCGTTCGATCTCGTCGTCGGGCATTCGTTCGGAGCGTTCGCCGCTCTCGCCGCCGTCCGCGACGGCGTCGACGCCCCGCGAGTGGTGTCCATCGCCGGGGCCGGTCGGGTGGATGCCTTCCACACCGAGTTCGCACGGACGATGGGGCTGTCGCCAGCCGCGCGAAGCGCCTTCGAATCCGCGTTCTACAGCCGCCTCGGTTTGCAGCGGGCCGAGGCCGACGCGCTGTTCGACTCGCTCGCGCATCCGCTGCCTGCCGACACCGAACTGCTCGTCGTCCACGACACCGGCGACCGCGCACTCGACGCCTCGAACGCGCTCGCGCTGCACGACGCGCACGGCGCGAGTTCGCGGCTGCTGCTCACGCGCGGCCAGGGGCACAACCGCATCCTCGCCTCCGATGAAGCACTCGACGCCGTTCTGGCCTTCGCATCGGGCGGCGTGCGGGCGGTGGATGCGGCATTCATCGGCGACGCCCGTCCCGCTCGAACCGCGTCCGAGATGCGCCCCTGAGGCGGCTCCTGGAATACCCGGGGCCGGCCTCAGGTTTCCTGAACCATGAGCCTCGTCGCGATGCCAGCACCCGTCGCCGCTCGGCAGGACGCCCTGGAGCGGCTGCTGGGCGATCTCACCATCCGCATCCGCTCGCAGATACGCGTTCTCGCCTCCGCCGACGAGGTCATCGCGCTCGAACCCGATGCGCTCTCGGTGATCTACGTGATCGCGGGCGACGTGCACCTGCCGACCGGTGCCGCCCATCCCGATGCCCTCTCCTCGGGCGACGTGCTTCTCGTCTCTGGGCAGAGCCCGCTCACTCTTCGCGTGCCGACCGGGGCAGGGGTTCTGGTCTCGCGCCTGGCACTGGCCGACGAAGCAGCGCACCTGCGCGCTCTGCTCCCCGACATCGCATGGATCCGTCGCTTCGATGAGCTCGAGCCGGCTGCGGCCGCACTCGCGCAGCACATCGGCGTGGAGGGAGCGATCCATTCGCCTGAGCGCGACGGCGACCTGGTGATCTGCCGCATGATGGCGACGACCCTGCTGCAGTCCGTGATCCACGCGTGGTCGACGATCGGGTGCGCCCCGGAGGGCTGGCCCTCGCGGACTGGCGACGCCTTCCTCGACCGCGTCGTCGAGGCCATCCACCAGGAGCCCGGTCGCGAGTGGACGGTCGAGATGCTCGCCGGCATCGGCGCCATGTCGCGATCGGTGTTCGCGTCGCGCTTCCACACGACCCTCGGCCGCTCGCCCGCGAGCTACGTCACCGAGGTGCGCATGGAGTCGGCGAAGAGGATGCTGGAGGCCGGCAGCTCCGTCTCGGACACCTCGCGTCGCCTCGGCTACAACTCCGACGAGGGATTCAGCCGTGCGTTCCGGAAGGCGACGGGCGTCGCTCCGTCGCGCTGGAGACAGCGCGGGCGCACGCCGGTCTCGGCCTAGGTGTGATGTCCAGGCAGGTTGTTGATTCTGCTGACGGGCGCGGCTCCGACTGCGGAGTGGTGCCTGTGATGATTGTAGAAGTGCAGCCAGCCGGGTAGCGCGTCTCGGCGTTCGGATTCGGATC
>Ga0182736_1000306_pt1 | contig 84590 bp, 56 predicted proteins | sample eDN5th30CKraftBY_FD_128882 | JGI IMG/M metagenome (GOLD analysis project Ga0182736, IMG submission 128882) | Enriched backyard soil microbial communities from Emeryville, California, USA - eDNA 5th pass 30_C Kraft BY (version 2) (version 2) | ecosystem: Environmental > Terrestrial > Soil >... | reverse complement strand
AGGTAAAACTGCCATCTGCATTCAGCACCACCGTGCCGTTAACCGGTGCCGTTACCAAGGAGGCCGTCAACGCATCTCCTTCAGGATCCGTATCATTGGTCAGCACATTGCCCGTTGCAGGTGTGTCTTCGTCAGCTGTGACAGCATCATCCACGGCAGTAGGCCGTTTGTTTACCGCCACCACAGCGACTGTCTTCGTCGCCAGATTACTGCCATCTGTTCCGTCATTCGCTGCAAAACTGATTGTGCGGTTGGCGGTATTAGGATTTGGTGATGTGTTGTTATAGGCCACCGACCGCAGCGCTGCCTGCCACTGTACAAGCGTGGCAGTGCCGCCTGCGGAAGTGAGCGTAAGCACTCCGGTGCCCGCATCATAGCTGGCGGTAATATTCCCCATGGTGCCGCCATCATTCACAAAGGACATAATATCTTCTCCGTTTCGGAAATTGCCTGCTATTGTAACGGTTGCCGATACCAGTGTCGTATTGTCCGGATCAGACACCGTTAACCCCGGATCGATCGCCACCGGTATCGGACTGCCATCAACAGACCCGGTAAAGGTCGTAGGTCCACCGCTGGTCGTCACCACTGGCGCATCATTGACCCCTTCTATAGTAAACCTCACCGTTGCCGTATCGCATAAAGAAGGTGCACCATTATCACATACCTGATAAACCAGACTATCCTGTCCGTTATAGTTCGCATTCGGCGTATAAGTAAAACTGCCATCCGCATTCAATACCACCGTGCCATTAACCGGTGCCGTTACCAAGGATGCCGTCAACGCATCTCCTTCAGGATCCGTATCATTGGTCAGCACATTGCCCGTTGCAGGTGTGTCTTCTTGTACTGTTACTTCGTCATCCAAGGCCACGGGTCTTGTATTTGCAAGTTTAAGCTGAAGCGTGCTCTCATTCTGTATATTATAATCGGTCAGGGTCCTACCATCTTCCAGTTCCTCGCCGTCAAAAATTAGCTGCTGTTGATCTGCAGGGATACCCGTCTCGTCTTCGATCTTCTTCTTTAGTTGTTGGATGGAATCTGATGACTCGGTCTCAACAGTAATGATATCTCCGGTTGGGGTTATGACAAAGATCTGCATGCCGGCACAGTCTACGGCAATTGCGTCGCCAGTAATCTCCCAACCATAATCATCTATGAGCGACTGACGTGCATCTTTACCCGCACAATACATTAACCCACTAGCACCCAACGGCATACCCGATTTGAAACCGCCCGCAGCTGCCCATCCCTTTAATGTAGCATCGTAATTCTCGAGCGATAAGCCTGAGTTACTGAGCATATCCAACAAACCGCCATATTTTGAATCCACGGGTGGAAGCGTAGCATACGTCATACTCGACAGATTCCAGTTGCCCAGATTTTGATCAAAAGCAGAAGCGCCCCGAAACATGGATTCCATATTGGTCACCTTCGACACATTCCAATCTCCAATAGGCTGATTAAAGGAAGTAGCATTCACGAACATCTGTGTCATATTGGTTACCTTCGACACATCCCAGTCTCCAAGAGATTGATTAAAGACAGTAGCTCCCCCAAACATCCCGTTCATATTCGTTACGCTCGATACATCCCATTTTCCAATAGGTTGATTAAAGGCAGTAGCTCCTACAAACATAGAAAGCATCGTGCTCACCTTCGACACATCCCAATTCTCAAGGGACTGATTAAAGCCAGTAGCTCCTCCGAACATCTGTGTCATATCGGTTACATTCGATACCTTCCAATTTCCAATGGGATTATCAAATGCAGTAGCCATGCTGAACATATAGCCCATATTACTTACCAGTGATACATCCCAGTCGCTCAAATTCGAATTAAAGGAACGGCAATTAAAAAACATATTTGCCAGACTGATATTGGGCACAAATATCGGTGCGTCCGTATCCGATTCTTTGGTCAGGTTTATGCAGTTCTGAAAAGCTTCTCTCATGTTGGTCCACATCACTGTTCCCCATTGCTCAATCGTAAGCAGCTTCGCATCGTTGGCGTCATTACTGGTTGAACTCCCGAATCGGATTGCCGGAAAATCGCCGGTAATCTCTACCGTGTAAGTACCTGCTGTAGCGTAGCTATGCGTTGCATCGCCCGTTTGTCCGGTAGAAGTATTCCCATCTCCCCAAGCTACCGTGTAATTGTAACCGGTCACATCCGGATTTACCGGAATCAGAATGCTTTCATTAGCACCAATAGTTTTCCAGGTGGTGATGAAGTTGCCAGGATCACCGGGAGTGATTACTAGATCATCCACCACTGTAATCGTAAACACTTTTTCATAGATACCTCCTTCGTTATCGGTAGTCCGCAGGCGCACACTGTATGCTCCTGCGGGTAGTAAAGAATTGCTATTGGTGCGCAGCGTCGAGCCGTCGATATTGAAACTGTTGTTGTTGTCGTCGCCAGTTCCAGGTATTAATGCATAAGTGTGTGTATCGCCCGCATCGGCATCAGTGGAGGTGAGTGTACCGACCGTCGCGTTGGTGCCTGCGCTTCGGTTTACGGAGCTGTTGCTGAGGTCAATATCGGTGGGCTCATCGTTCACAGCTTTGACCGTAAACCGAAGCGTTGCCGTATCGCAAAACGAAGGTGTACCATTATCGCATACCTGATAAATCAAACTATCCAGTCCGTTATAATTGGCATTCGGCGTATAGGTAAAACTGCCATCTGCATTCAGCACTACGGTACCATTAACGGGTGCCGTTACCAAGGAAGCGGTGAGCGCATTTCCGTCGGGGTCCGAATCATTGGTCAGCACATTGCCGGTAACCGGTGTATCTTCGTCAGTTGCGACAGCGTCATCAATGGCAATGGGTGGCATGTTGCCTCCCATAGACACAACAGCGATATCATCCAACATGATACCCGCGCCGAAACCAGAGATTTCGAGCTCGTCCATATTGGCTAAAAATGGATAGTTGGTTGCGCTTACCGTAATTTTATGGATGGGTGTGGTTGGCTGATAGTCAAGGTGTATAACCCCCAAAACGGCACCATCTCTTTTTACGTCGATCAACAACATTTGGGCAGTGTTTTGGGTGGGCCATATATTAAATTCTGCGATACCAAAATCAGCACCGGAAGTGCTTTTTAGAATAGCCGCGTTCAGAGACGCACCAACCTCCTCATCATACCGTAGTACCTTTGTAGCTAAACTATTTCCTATTAATACCCGTATTTGACTACCGTTACCATTGCCGGTTGCAATTGCCGTAAAACCATTACCAATCTCCCAACTGGCTGGTGTTGTATTCGTACTTGTTGCCTGAACCTCTCCTGTCGTAAAGCTCTCCCAATCATAAACACCGGGGTTTGGTGCTTGCGCCTTAACGTTAAGGCTGCCAAAAAAAAGTCCGCAGAGGACAATTAAATAGTTGTAAAATTTCCTATGATAAAAGTATTTCATATATACTTTGTTGAATATCGTCTAGACGCATAAATAAGGATTCTGCCAGCCCGAACTATTTTGGTAAGCAGCTTGCAGTATTTCAGGATGCTCCCAACCAATGCCTGGGTCTTGGTCAATTATTTTATTTTCGATTAAGTTAGTTTTGCGATTGATCTGCGACAAACGGATATATACCGGATGACTAGTGAAAAAAGAAGTTGTTTTTAAATTGATTTCTCCTCGCGGGCCTAAACAGGTTGTATTTTTCAATCCGGTGGCTAGTGAATTCCGCGATATCCTTTTATCCTCATGTGCGCTAACTGCCATCGATAGGCATAGTCCCACTTCGTAGGCAAGCATACTGTAAGCTATAGGCGATTGATGAAACTTACGTTCATAAGCTTCTATAAAATGTCGATTAGCTGCAGTTTCCAGCTGGTAAGTCCATGTAACGGCACTGGTTAGGTTTGCCGCAAACAGATCTGTTGTTTCCAGACATTCATCTACCATGAAAGGATTGACACTTAAGGTAGTACGAGACGCTATTTTCTTCTCCTGATAGTAATAAAGAAATTGCTCGCCTTCCTTCCCGGACAACATAGCATGCGTATGGTTAGGCATTAATAATTGCAGTTGGTTGATGAGTGGCAATGTATCTGGCGAAGCGCTCATCCCTTTAATAAAATTAAGCTTCACATATCTTGCCCCAGCTGCGTGCAAACCATAGCGATAACATTCATGCATGTTATATCCGGCCTCATAGTAAGAAAGACTCACACAAGGATCGGCACCATATTGTTTTTGTGCCCATTTCCCCATTGTCCATTCGCTTTTCCAGAGATCTAGGCTGGTATAGAATAAATAGTCTGATCGAAACTGGTGAGTAGGCACAAATCCGCCTAAATTGACAATAATAACAGGCACTTGACGTTTATTAATAATTTCTAGGCAATTTTGAGTGACCTTTGTACCTACAATTCCAATGATGATATCGACATTGTCAAATAAGGTAAGTTTGTCTAAAGCCTGTTCAACAAAAGATTGTCCACCCGTTTGGATAAACTCATCGATTATTTCCATTTGGCAACTTGGTATTATTTGCTCAAATGCCAGCAAAACCCCCTGTTTAAAATCACTCCGGAGATTTTTAAATATACCTGAATAGGGAATCAAAAATCCAATCTTTAATTTTTGCATATTAAAAAATAAATAAGGCCTATAAATTATATAGGTCTTATTTTTGAAGATTAACCCCTTGAAGGAAATACGCCCGCTAGCGCGATGACAAAGCTGATCACCTGATAAGGCTGTATTACACTCACCGGTAGGTTATTACCTGTTGGCCCAATCGTAATTTCTCCACCCGCAGTTGCAGATACTCCACCCAAATTCACCAATGTCCCTGCATTTTCCTGGTTTATAAAGCCATTCAGAGCAGCTGAATTATTTGGATCATAGGGAGATGCCAAAATATTATTCGCAGCAGAAGGTGAGTGTGTTTGCGCTTGATTGGCAGAAGCACCAACGGAAACACTTCCCGGCGTAGCCGTGAACTTTGCCGCATGTGTATGCATAGGCATTTGAGCTGTTGTTAAGGTTATATTCTCTGTCCCACCCGCCTGTCCAGGTGTATAGGAAGATGTCCCTGGGCTTTGCCCCTGACCGATTACCGTGCGCCCCTGTAAGTTTGGTAATGCAAAGGTAGTGGTACCATTTCCACCATAAATGGTTCCAAGTAAGGAGAAAAGTGCCGTATTCGAACTAATCGCTAGAAGCTGCCCTTGACAAAAAGCCCACCCCTTCGGGGAAAAATTGGGTGCCCAAATCATTATTTCACCTAAAAAAGGGTCTGCTGCCATAATTTTGATTTTAATGAAAAAAATTAATTAAGATATAATCAGTAAATTTTTATTATATAATTACAACAACACGTCTCCATAAGAGCTCTTTCAAAAGAGTTATAAGCTGAACACCATTCCCATTTACGGAGTATGCGTCAATTATATATTGTATAAATAAAACCAAATATTCTTCGCTTTTTCCTGTTCATTCTGTGCATTATTTTAACAGCAACCAAACACCAGCCTCATAACACACTGTTAATCAGTAAAAAAAATAGCAATCATTAAGAAAAAGTTAAAAAGACAATATTTCGGCTATATCAGGAAAGCAGGGAACGCATCTATTGAAAAATTACCGATGGAATAGTGATATGACTGCAGCTGCTGCTTCATATTTAAAACATTGACACGGGTATATCTAGTGCTTACCTGCAATTTGCGGTGGTACCAGATGCTCTGATAAATCTTCTATTAAAGATGGATTTGAGGTCTTTACAAAATGGACTATGTGTTTTTTTACTTCTGTTCCCTATTTTTATTTAATAAAGAGCTGCTATTTTTATCTAAAAACAAGATGGTATTCGGATGTTTCCTTAAGCTGGTAGCAGGATGCATTTCCGTTATGTTACGATGTATGGTGTTGTAAACTGCTTGAGCCTTATTATATCCCGGAACAACGCAATAAATAGTGGAAGCGTTAAGCAGCGCAGGGATAGTTAATGTTAGGGCATGTGTAGGAACCTGATCAATGGTGTCAAAACATCCATCATTTATCTGTTGTTGCCTGCAGGCCAGATCTAATGTAACTACTTTAATGGTGCGGGGATCGTTAAAATCTGCCACGTGGGGATCGTTGAACGCGATATGTCCATTTTCACCTATCCCCATGCATACGATATGTGGAGGGAAAGTGACTAATAAACGGCTGTATCTTTCGCACTCTTCTACCAGACTCGCTGCATTTCCATTTATATAATGAACCGATTTAAAAGGCAGCTTAGCGAATAAGCGATCTTCCAGGAATTTACCGAAACATTGCGGCATGTTATTAGCTAAGCCAATATATTCGTCCATATGGAAAGCGTTAATACGGTTCCAGCTGATGCCGGCACTACGGCACAAGGCTTCAAGCATTTCGTTCTGAGATGGTGCAGCGGCAAAAATGACATTTACCTCCTCGTAAATATATAACAATTCCCTCAACTGATTCGCTACTTCTCTGGCGGCTTTTGCCCCCATTAACTGTCTGTTTTCGTATATTTTTATATCCATTTTTTTTCTTATCATCGTTAACGATCTATACTGTGTTCATTGGGCTCATCTAACTAATGCATTGTCTCTGTAGTATATACTATCTTTCCGCGCACAATCGTTGTATGTATGGTTATATTTTCGTCGAACAGGACGATATCGGCATCTTTTCCTACGCTCAGCGCTCCTTTTTGATCGTTGATTCCCATAATGGTTGCAGGTGTCAGGGAAATCATTTCGACAGCTTCTATGAGCGGTACATCGGCGAGTTGCACCATATTACGCACCAGTTTATCGGCCGTAGCTACGCTACCTGCAAAGGAGCTACGATCGGGGAGCTTAGCTACGTTATCTTCTACGATGACCTTCAAGCCATTGTGCATGCTCCCAAGCACACTTTCTCCTGGAGGCATCCCTGCGGCCCGCATGGCATCTGTTACCAGTGCTATTTTTTCGGCACGCTTTATTTTGTATATCAGCTTTAGCAATGGTGCGGGTAAATGAGCACCATCTGCAATAATCTCGACAGTCATACGGTCTATGAGATAGGCACTCTCTACCACACCAGCATAACGATAGGTGTTACGTCTTGAAACACCAGACATGCAGGAGTAAAAGTGCGTTGCATGGGTAAATCCTTTTTCATAAGCTTCTAATACTTCTTCATAAATCGCGTCGGTATGCGCTATCGCAGGTAGCACGTTTTTGCTTAATAGGTATTCTCCGAACGGTAATGCTCCGGGAAGCTCGGGTGCTGCACTCCATCTTTTTATAGAAGACGAGCTCGACAAAATTTCGCGATACTCTTCAGGATCCGGATCGCGGATATAACGCGGGTCTTGTGCTCCTTTCTGTTTCATAGCAAAATAGGGACCTTCGATATGCAAGCCTATGAACTGCGCTCCTGCAGCATTTAATGCATTTGCTTCGTCATATAACGCGATGGTATTTAGCAAGTCTTGTTTTTCACAACTTAAAGTAGTAGGCATCAAAGCTGTTGTACCATAAGCGGCGTGTGTCTGAGCTATACCCAAAAATGCTTCCAAAGTATTATCCATAAAATCATGACCACCTCCGCCATGTACATGAATGTCTATAAAACCTGGTGCGATATATTTACCCTGTGCATCTATTTCAACCGCTCCTTCTATAGCTATATTTTTGTCGCTTACTTCTTTAATCCGTCCATCGGCAATGAGCACACATCCTCCCTTTATCATCCTGTGGGGCGTCAGTATTTTGCCGTTATATATTTTTAAATAATTCATTATGTATATTATTATTCATTTGTGTTTATTCTCTGCGGCATTCTTGAATGCTTCGCATTTTGACTTTTAAAGGTCATATAGAATATTATTCGTATTTATTTTCAAAGGCACTCATGCTACTTCGTGGTCATGCGTGTTTATGTTTTGTTTAACATGAATATTTCATGTTATGTATTGGTTTTAAAAGACCAGCTCTTCAGTTTATATCCGTAAAAAGCATAAAAAATAAGATAGAGGTAACAGGGTATCAATATACCGTAAGCTGCCCGTAGTCCATGGCTATCGGCCCAAAGACCATACAAGAGCGGCATAATAGCGTTTCCACACAAGCCCATAATTAATAGCGACGCCCCTACTTTGATAAAACGACCGAGATTGTCCAGCGCCAGAGGCCAGATACCTGCCCATATCATGGAATTTGCGAAGCCCAGCAGCAGGATAAACCAGACAGAAATATCGGTATAATGCCCTAATAGTTGTATCTTACCATGAAGCAAAAGAACGAGCAGGCTAAAAAGTAAGCCTAAAACAGTACAAATCTTTAAAGCGGTTAGCTGACTAAGTACCTTCGGTATGAAACATATCCCTAATAGATAACCAACAATGGTTGCCGTTAAGGTATACGAAGGGAACACCTTAGCCTCTAAGAAAAGTACACCGGTTTCGGAGACGTAGTTTATAATGCTATCAACGGCTATTACTTGCGAACCAACGTGAAAGAATATCGCGATACAGCCAAGTACCAGGTGGGGAAAATCAAGAATACTCTTTTTGCCTGAATTGCTGGCGGCCGCTTCTTCATCTTCAGTATCCGTATCTATTTCTGGAAGTGGTGAGTATCTTACAAAAAAACCTAAAGCCATTAATACTACCGAAACAACGGCATAAGGTGTAATGACTCTGGAGATAAGCTCGTCTAGCGCCTCCTTTTTCTCCATGCCCTGCATGCTGGCTATCTCCTGAAAAAGCTCGTTATCGGTAGGTTTAAGTATCACAGCCGCAAATAACAACGGCGCAATGATGCCTGCAAACTTATTACATATGCCCATGATACTGAACCGCTGTGCTGCCCTTTCTTTATCACCGAGAATAGTGATGTACGGATTTGCTGCAGTTTGTAATATTGCCAAACCAAGCCCCAGCGTAAATAAACCTGTTAGAAAAAGGCCATACATACGTGTAAATCCTGCTGGCACAAATATGGCCGCACCGATAGACATGACCAAAAATCCCACCATCATACCATTTTTAAATCCTATTTTTTTAAGGAGAAAGGCGGCTGGTAATGACATCACCAAATAAGCTATGTAAAAGGCAAATGCTACGAGAAAAGACTGGAAATTATTGAGCTGACAGGCAATCTTAAAATAGGGAATAAGCACTGCATTTATCCAGGTAACAAAACCAAATATAAAAAACAACAAACCTATTATCGCTATTGAAATGTTTGTATCTCGCTTATTTAACGAGGAGGCTTGCACGGCCTTTTTATGCTGTTTCATTTATTTTGAATTAGTATTCTGGAATTTGGAAATGCTACTCCCCCTCCCCTTGCTGTTAAAGGCTCTGAAAACCAAATTCCCGTCGACCTTTAGGGGTGAATGATATATCGGACTATTGGCGGTAGGTGTGCTGCCATCTGTTGTATATCGTATGATAAAACCAGGTAACTGGCAATTGGCGCTAACATAGTTTCCTATTTTTTTAAAACCCGGTGCAGGTATGCGATATGCAAGTCCCCCGCCATAATAATCCAAACGTTTTAACTCTCTTTTACCTGCGATGTTAAAGAACTTCGCCAATGATGCATCATAAGCATGTTTTGACTTTACCGAATCACTCTCTTCAGCCCATTGTGGGCTTTTGCTCCACGCCCTTTCTGCAAGGGCCAAGAGCCGTGGCAACAGTAGATATTCCATCTGCCCCGTGTTTTTTACCGTCTCTGACCATAGTAATCCCTGCACGCCAACAATATTAGTTTTACCGTAGTCTGTAAGTTTTGTCGCATGAGCCAATACACTATCTTGCAATTGCCGTCCCAGGTAGTTCTTTTGCTGATTCCGGAGATAATTGAATGGAATAAAACTGAATGGCTTATCTAATTCGGTAAACCCGCCCCAATAAAAGCCAGGCTCATTAAACTGCTTATAATAAGCCATATCAAAGTAGAAATTACTCACAAAGGAAAGAATAACTTTATAGCCGGAATTTGCCAGTCGGTATGCCAGATCTTCATTTCCAAGCAAATTATTCCATACGTTAACATGAATATTTCTGTTGGTAAAGTCGGTATTGGGTGTCCATTTCTTTTTGCCTTCAACGCTTACTTTGTGTAATGCTACTTCTTCCCATCCCGAAAGATATAAATTCTTCTTTTTTAGCAGGAGATAGATCCTATCAAAGAAGTAATCCCATAAATCGTCTGTGCTGCGAATATGTGCATTTGTTGTTTTCAATAACGCATAGGATGGAGATTTTTCCCAAACACCCTTAGGCACCTCATCACCTCCGAAGTGGATAGTATTGAGTGTAACTCCTGCCTCTTTATACATAGCGATCAACTCATCTGTTACTGTTTCTAAAAAGGCGTATACGGATGGCATAGTAACATCCATCACATTGTCGTTCCATTTCTGTACGGACTGATAGGTTGATTGATCATCGAAATTTCTTAATAAGTATTTTTCGGCATTTTGCTTATCTCCTTCTTTTAACAACCTATGGTAACGCGCTTCCATGGCCTTGATGGCTGCTCTGGCATGTCCAGGTGTTTCTATCTCAGGGACGACTCTTATATGCCGCTCTGCCGCATAACGTAATATTTCGATGAAATCACTCTTATTATAATAACCGCTGCCCGATGATTGACCGATTAATGGCCCTGAGCCGTACGAGGGAGGAAGATTTGAATAGGCTCCTCCAACGATATGTCCTCTTTTACTGCTTACTGCTGTTAGTTCGGGCAAGGGAGGGATTTCGAGCCGCCAACCTTCATCATCGTTCAAATGAAAATGCAGGGTATTGAGTTTGTAAAGCGCCATTAAATCCAACGTTTTTTTGATTTGCTCTTTAGGCTGGAAGTTTCTAGCGACATCAAGCATCAGTGCCCGGTACTCAAAACGCGGTTTATCTTTGACTACTACAGCCTTTACAGCAATACGATCGCTTTTGACAGCATAGTAATGAGGAGATATCATGGTTTTTAGAGATTGCATACCGTAAAATATGCCCGCCGGTGTAGCCGATTTGATCGTTATCCCCATTGTGCTTACGACTAATTCATAAGCCTCTCCGGATAATGTTGGCTCTTTCTGTAACCTAATGGCATTTGATACATCCTTCGCAGCACCTGCTATTTTTAGCTGTTTTCCCAACAAGCCTGCAATAGCTGTATTTAAAAGTATAGCCTCCTGTTCAAAATCATCATCATAAACGATGGCTGTTTGATCACTTATATGAAATAGCTCATCGCCCTCCTGATAAAAAGACGGTGTGGGGAAAATTTTGGTCAGGTCTTTTTCGGGAATATCCGGAATAAGTTCATTCTGCTCGAAAATCATCTCGGGAGAAGTTTCCTTGTCGCCCCCAACCCGGAAAAATTTCTTTTCATCTGCAGGCGCCAATACGGCTACGTTACCTAGGGGCTGTATGGTGTTGTCGGCATCCCAAACCAAATAAAAACCCTGCGGAGCATCTGAGCTATTGACGAGCCACGAATTGGAAATCATTTCATAGCGAATATGTGCTCCGGGTGCTAATCCTTCAAAAGATCTTGTGGGGCTAATGCAAAATAAATCACCGTTTATATGTGTAATGGCCAGTTTATCATTTGTAGATTTTGGCGTAATTATTCTTACAAAATTGAAGTACAATTTCCATCCATCTTTCGGTATAGGCTTTGTGCCGTTGTTCTTAATCTCTAAAGCGGATAAAGCCTGTTCTTTACCGAGATAATTATTTTCCAGCGGTTGCCAACTGACGGCTAATTGGCTGGTATCATTTGAAAGTTGGCTTCCGCGGGCGACACCAATGCCAACAAGTAAGCTATAAATGCTTATTAAGATAAACTTCATCCGGTATTATATTGTTACGATTTGTTTCTTGAAAGTCGCTTATACAGCGCGTTGATTTTACTGTTTCTGAGTTTATTTTCCTGTTCGAGTTCGGCCTTGAAGAAGGTATCCTTATTGAGCTTTATAAATCTTTTATCCAGCTGATCCGTTTTGAGCGCCTTTAGTTGTTTTAAAATAGCAGGAATTTCTTCCTCTTTAAAAGAGGAATCGTTTACCCGAATCTCTAATGCCATATAGGTTAGGTATTGTTCCCTTATTGCTGCCATTAGATTATAATGTGCAAACTCCTTTCTGTTCTTCGCAGGTTTTAAAGACCGCAGCACCCGGGTGGCTATTTTTGCACTGTCAAGCAATTGATTGATACCCAGGGAAGATTGGCTTATTGTCCCCTGGTTAATTTCACAAGGGGATGCCTTCAAGGCATCCCAAAAGTCAATCGCTTGCTGCTGGTTAAAACCATATTTTTCTTTTGCATAACTGTAAACAAACTCTTTCACTGCTAACGGCTTATCCGAATTTAACCCCTGAAAATAAGCGGCAATGAGCATATTAAAACCGGTTATGGGGTAAACCCTTCTGATGGCATACAGATCAACAATATCTTTGGTGGTTTCCAACAGGGTAGAATATAAACCTGAGGTTGACCAGGAAGTCATGATGATTCCTTTATACCCAAAATCTTTGGCCTGAGGCACAAAATCACGGATATTGTTAAAATGCTTTTCCCACTGTGTGAGGAAGTAATTATCTGGATGACTTCTGATGGATGGGGAGCCCCATATTTCAAAACCACTTTTCATTAATTGCTCATGATCTCCGAACATGTTGATATCCCAACCGTAATTCCAATCTACAAATACCGTTTCTTTTGGTAGTCCCTGAAGCGCATCGGGATATTTCAATGCGATATCGGCCCACAGCACCGGACGTTTCCCTAAGCCAACCACAATATCACACAGTAATTTGATGTAATCACCATATAGACGGCCTTTGCCAACCGCAGCGACTTTCTTCTGTGATGCTTCCGAATGTCCTAATAAGTACGTTTCATCTCCTCCGATATGGATGTAATTGGAGGTGTGTGTAGAAATCAGATCCTCGTACAGATCGGTAAACAGTTGTTTATTGAGCTCTTCCTTCAACGGATTTACCTGAGAATAATCTTTCTGATCTTCGCGTAGTTCTTTATACCGATAGTGGCGCAGGATATATTCCACATGGCCAAAGCTCTGCTGAAGCGGAATAACATCGACATGCAGTTTATTGCAATAAGCAATAAAATCTACTACTTCTTCCCTTGTATAAGCAAACTGATTAGCAATGAGCGGATGCTTTTTAAAGGGATAGGTGCCTTCCCACTCCATCACCAAGGTATTCATACCGTTATCGCTCAACTTTTTCACAAAGGCTTTAAGTGCAGGCATTTTCATAACCTGTATTCGAAGGTCGAGGTGAAACCCCTTGATTTTCACCGTATTTGTTTCAGGTGTTTGTGCATGGGTAAACAGCCCAAATAGCATAAGCAGTAATACAATGCGAGCAGCATATTTTCTATTCATGTCGTATCATTTAACTCTAAATTACTTGTAATCTTTTTATTTCGCTAGGACTGATCATTTTTCTATTTTACAAACTCAATGTGATCAATAATCAATTCCTGCTCTTTCCTATCCGATGGGCTCTGCCCCCGGAAAAGCCACAGATTGATTTTCAAGCGTTCGCCATTAGCCGGAGGAGTATTTCCTCCGGTATAGGTCCATTGATGGATAAGCTTATCTTCTCCCTGCGATAGGCCATGCCCCTGAAGACTGATAAACTCAATCTTTTCGGGTTGCCAATTAAATGCATGGGTTGATAGTTCACCGAGCAAATCCAAGTTGTAACGCGTCTTATTGCCCGGCAATTCCGAGGGTTGAATGGCAAACTGTGCATCCATATTGGCGGGATCGGACCACTTGGAAAACTCGATGTCGATCTCTTCCTCGTCGTTCTTATAGGTAAAAAGACCTGCAACCGCATGCTGATCTAATTCGCTCACCTTGCTCGATACATAAAATATGTATTTGCCATATCCCAAGGGTTGGCGAAGTGTGATGCCCGAACAATACCAAAAACCACCTTTTTCTACAATTTTAAGGTGTAGGCGTCCGGCCTCATCTACCCAAACATTCTCATCTGAATCCGAAAAGCGATTAGGCCCCGGCCCTTCAAGTCCTTCGCTTGTTGTGCGCACAATCCATTCATATCCAGAGAAGTTGATGACCCGATCGGTATATACATTTAGATCATCTTCATGAGGTGGCGTTGACGAACAGGAACACAATAGCAGTACGAAGCCTAAGACCTTCATCAGGGTATGCGTATAAAAAGAATGGTTTAATATCATCCTGTTAAATTTATTGTACATGAATGGGCACTTCGATATCTTCTATCTTTGCACCTGTCCTGTCTCTGGCAGATAATTCGATCGTGTCTTGTCCATTGCCTTCTCCATCCTGAATATAAAGCAGGCTTAATGACTGCAGATCCGTCTGCGTAAACTCACCTCCCTTTCCAATGATATCTGCACCTCTAATGAGCCACCCTTTTGTGGGAGCTGTTTCCACAGTATAGATAATGTCCTTCGCATCAGCACCGGATATTTCCAGAAAGTCGGTATTGATAACCACCGAGCCACCATTTGGAACCGTAACCGGTTCATTGGTTTTTATTGTCAAAACGTTTTGATTGGTTGCCAATGTCGCAATGATCATCGGAGGATCCAGTGTAGCATGTTCTTTTGAAGCCAGATCGTCTGTTTTATTGCCCGCAGGAGCAGCACCACTTTCTAATGTAAAGGAAACTCTTCCACTTGGCGATTCATTTTTGTAAAAATCTGTAATGTCAAAATTGAAAGCATTTACTTTGGAAGTGGTTACGTACGAAATACGGTTTCCGGCCCGACCGGGAGCATTGCTAAAGTTGATAGTGGATTCTGTCCAGTTGTTGTTCGCGGCTTTATAAAGATCCAACGTATAGCCATCTCCTGTGGTGAAACTAACTGCCAGTCTGAGTTGCATATCCACAACAACCCCCGGTTTTTTAAAATCGTCAAGATTAAACATGAAATATCCGATCCTATCATAAGCAGAATTACCTGCCGGGCTAGAATATTTCGGTCTGATAAGCGGATTCGCACCATAATTTGTGTTTGCATACAATTCACCGGGAGAATCGCCAGCTACAAACGAATCATACAACACATAGATCGTATCTTGTTCCAACGTAGTCTCCGTATTATTGTCAATAGCTGGAGCAGAAAAATAGACGATGTAGTCAACTGCATGCATTACACCATTTGTCGGTTCCAGATTGGACGTACGGATCTCCCATTGCCGAGCCGTTCCCTGATTGATCAGTCCCACGTAATTGTTGTTGCGAGAAAGGTACATCGTCTGTCCGTTTTCTGTCTCGTAGGGGATAGGAAGGCTATTGGTAATCGCTGGATCCGTGAAAATGACCCGGTCCTTAACGATATGGTACCGCAACATATTCCGTAATATGGGCAAGGGTACATCCCCTATAGAACTGTAACCGCTACTTTGCAGGTATGCATTGAATGCGTTATTATTGGGAACAATAAAAGTTCTTTCCTCATCCTGATACAGGTTTTGAAGTCCCGTACGTGTAATCGCTGTTCGCAACTGTTCAAAATCACTATTCGTCTGGATAAACTCCCATGCCGTCATGTCCAGCTTACCACCAACTCCGGAGGGTTCATACTTGAAATTCTCCTGGACTTCACAACCTGTAATCAAAAACGCTACTGTGATACAAGCTGCTAAAATTCGGTTTAAAATTCTTTTCGTCTGCATAATAAATTATCTTTATTATCAATGCTTTCACATCAAATTATCTGTAAAATTCGTTTTGCACCAGATTAGGGTTCCGGTTGATGGCATCTTCATGGATTGGCCATAGGATATTGCGCGGATCGCTCAATCCGTTAATCGGTTGCATCACCTCGATGGCCTTATCCGTCCTTACCAGATCGAACCAACGATGGCCTTCGAAACAAAGCTCTATGGACCGTTCGTGCATGATGGCGGTAGTGACATCGCCGTAGCTTATCCTTGCCGTCTCTTCGGTCAGTCCAGTCAATCCGGCACGACTTCGGATATTATTCAACAAGACGACGGCCTCCTGATCTTGCCCTAAACGCGCATGCGCCTCCGCTTCCAGCAATAGGATATCGGCCAATCGCACCAAAACAATATTATTGGCCGATGGATCAGCACTTTCATCATTGAACCCTTCACCAAAAAACTTCCAGATCTTTCTTGGCTGCACCTGCGTGTTATCCCAAATCTTTGTTCTGCGCAAATCTCCATCTTCGAAAGAGCTCATAAATTTCTGGCTTGGAAAATAATCGGCATCCGACCCTAGCGCGTACAGCACACGCATTGAATTGGTTTGCGTTTCGTTGTAGCCAACCTCAAATATACTTTCGTTGCTTAGTCCAGCAGAAAAAATATTATTCCAGTCACTGATTGACACCAAAGAATACAAGGGATTATCCGTCACGCGTTTTGCCGTTGTGATCGCATTCTCATATTGTTTCCTCCACATATACACTTGTGTCAGGAAGCCATCAGCGCCACCTCTGGTGATCAATACCCTGTCCCGCTCTCCTCCATAGCTTGACGCACAGAACTCCGATGCATATAAAAGGTCATCCACAATTTGATCAAGAATCACTTCTTTGTCTGTCTTTGGCAAAAACAAATCCTGCTCAATGCTTTCATAGGGTTCCAAAGTGAAAGGCACATCTCCCCATACCCTCACCAAGTAGAAATAAGCGATAGCGCGCAGCGCTCTCGATTGTCCTATTAATTGATTTCTTAATGCACTGGTTTCATCCTCAAAAACCTCCGGAATATATTTTATCGCATAATTGGCCCTGCTGATTACCGTGTACAGGTTATTCCAATTGGACGATGTAATGATAGGTGTCAAGGTATTCCGTTGAAGCGCAAAAGGATCTCCGGCGTGATTGGTTTCAACAGCATCTGCCCGTCCCTCTCCCCAATACGCAAAATTTATACGGAAGGTCGATTGCATGGCATTATAGATACCATAAACACCCGCCTGGGCATCACTTGCATTTTTATAAAATCCCTGTGCCGAAAAGCTGCTGATGGGATCTTTATCTAAAATTGAATCGGCGCAGGAACCTAGTAACAGGAGCATGGCGCAACCTATGATTCGTATAACTGTTTTTTTCATATCGAAAAGTTTTTAAAGCCCAATATTTAAACCAAAAATAACCGTACGGCTCTGTGGATAAACACCCTCATCTATACCAACACGTAATCCTGCATAAGAATTCACGTCGGGATCATACCCCGTATACTTGGTCCATGTAATCAGATTTGTTGCCGTTACAAAAACATCCAACGAACGAAGACCAATCCGATTGATAAGACTAGGTAAAAAGCTATAGCGAAGGTTTACGTTCTTTAGTTTAATATAGGATCCATCTTCTACCCATCTACTCTGCACCCGGCTATCCGATTGCATAGGATCATCCCTAACCGGTTTCGGAAAATCGGTGACGTCCCCTTGCTGTCTCCATCTGTGCAAAGCATCTGCTGATAGGTTATTGTAGCGTACAACAGCATTTCTCTGATAGTTGATCTCGCTGTAAATGTCGCCACCATATGAAAATTGGAAAAACACATTGAGCGAAAAGTTCTTATACATGAAATCATTGGATATCCCTCCAAAAAATTTAGGTTCGGCGTAGCCAATGATTTGCCGATCATCTTGGTTAATGATATTGTCTTTGTTCAAATCGTCCCAGATCGGATCTCCTCCCTTAAATATCTGCCCCAGGGCACCATTGGTAATCCCATTCACATTATCTTCATCGCGAGCATATACGCCATTAAACTTCCACCCATAGAAAACTCCGATAGGCAAACCTTCTTTCAGGATATGATAATTTCCGTTCTGTATATAGCCATTGGTAAGCAACTCCTGTGGAAGTTCCTTAATCTTATTTCTGTTAACACTGATATTCAAGTTGGTGTTCCATCGAAATTTTCCTATAAGGTTTTGACTTGACAATAATGCTTCAAATCCACGGTTCTCAATTCTCCCAATATTCTGTGTAATAGAACCGAAACCAGTAGTTGTGGGAATAGGAACATCATACAACAGCGCCTTTGTATCCTTTAGATAGGCATCAGCATTTAAGGTGAGTCGGTTGGCCAAAAGTGTCACATCCAACCCAGCATTGTATTGTGTTGTTGTTTCCCATCTCAATCCTGCATTTGGCATGACAGAAGGTGAAGCTCCAGAATAATCCAAATAATTCGTTCCGACAATAAATTCACCTTGAGAGGTATAATCGCCAATTGCTTCGTTACCTGTTTTTCCAACACTAAACCGAAGTTTTGCATCATTTAAGGGATCCAAATTCTTCAAGAAATCTTCTTCGGAAAAACGCCATCCAACCGAGGCTGAAGGAAAGTAGCCAAAGCGGTTCTCCCTTCCAAACCTAGAAGATCCATCTGCCCGAAGGTTTACTTCTGCCAGGTATTTCCCTTTATAGTCATAAGATAATCTTCCAAAATAGGATAACATAGCATGTTCAGAGGCAACGTTTACTCCTTGATTGGAAATCACTCCCGCAGCATTTAAAGTCCGGATATTATCGCTCGGAAAATACATACCGTCTAGACCTGTGCGCTCGTATTTCCATTTTTGAAAACTAAAGCCAGCCAACGCGCCCACATGATGATCATCATTGAAAACCCGATCGAAGCGGAAGAAGTTTTCGTTACCCCAGGTAAGGTTATTCACATTTCTAACCGATCCGGTATTATAACCTTCCCTGTAATCTAGTATGGACGGCATGAAATCATCCTCTTTCATCGCCGTGAAATCGAAATTCAAATTGCTGCGAAAAGTTAATCCTTCAATTAAGTCATATTCTAAATACTCACTGCCAATAATGCGATTACTCTTATTCAAATGGGTAGCATATAGGGCTATACCAACAGGATTGCGTCTTCCCAATGAGTAGCCATTCAATGAGCCGTCTGGCAGATACATAGACATAATCGGAGGGCGAACCAATAATTCACGAATAACGCTCAAATTACCACTCCCACCTGCATTTATCCGATTGTTATTTGCATTGGTAAATGAAATACTTTGTCCTATTCTTAGTTTATCGGTTACATCAAAATCTACGTTTAATCTTGATGTAAGCCTTTTATAATTTGAATTCAGAATGATCCCGTCTTGGTCTAGGTAAGATGAGCTCCATGCATATTTTGTGTTCTTCGTTCCACCGCGAACAGCCATATCAATTTTGTACTGACTCGCTGTGCGCATCAGCTCATTTTGCCAGTCTACATCTCCGTTGTTCATGGGGTTCAACGAATCCAAAACGGTCCAATAAGGTTCTTCTGGATTGTCCATGTTCCTGTAGGAGTCCAAGATAACTTCTCTATACTGGCTAGCGTTCAATACACTCAGCTGCCGCGTGAGTTCACTTATTCCGGTTGTTGCGTTGACTGTTACCTGCGCCTTCCCTTCAGCTCCACGTTTTGTAGTAATCATAACCACACCATTTGCTGCCCTTGATCCATAAATAGCCGTAGACGCAGCATCTTTAAGGACTTCAATCGAGGCGATATCATTCGGATTAATATCGGCCAAAGGGTTTAAGCCAAAGTTCTCGGTACCGTTTAAGGAGGATAAAGAATTGGATTCAATGGGTATTCCATCCACTACAAATAGCGGATTATTCCCAGAATTCAAAGAGGAATTACCTCTAACTCGAATGGTCATTTCTCCACCAGGAGAACCTGAGTTGGAGGTTACCTGTACACCAGCAGCCCTACCTTGGAGAATGGATATGGGGTCTTGCAAAGTGGTTTTTTGAATTTCTTCACTTCCGACGGATACGATGGAACCCGTTAAATTCCGCTTTTTTTGCGTGCCATAGCCCACCGACACTTCCACTTCATTCAAATCAAAAGCCTCGCTATTCAGCTTTACCTCCAATTCCGTCTGGTTGGTGACATCTACAGATAGCTTTTTGTACCCAAGTAAACTAAATGTTAGCACAGGCTTATCGCCCGCTACTTGGATACTAAACCTACCTTGCTGATCTGTCGCTACGCTCCTACCGCTAGGTAAAACGGAAATGGAAACACCCGGTAGCGTCTCTCCGGTTATTTCATCTCTAACATTTCCTGTAATAGTTCTGGAAACATCCTGCCCATATATTGCCATTGGAACGAGCAATATAAGCATAGAAGAAAATAGAGCAATAAGTTGTTTGATACTTCTCATAACATAACGATTTTGGTTTAGTGTTGTTTAACAATCAATTATCTAGCCTCCTTCAGGTATTAGCTAAGGATCCGTTATTTTAATCTGCTTTCTTATTAAAAGATGCAGAAGCTCATTTGATTTTGGCAGGTTCTTTTTTCATAATCTATGTTTTTAATATTCAAGAAAGACGGTAACGTACACGCTGAAAAACAAAAAAAATACTAGAACATCCCTTTTTTTAATTTATTCGTTAACGGTAACGTACACGAAACTACTAAATCATTATTAAAAAACAAATTTTATTGATTTTTTTTTAAAGAAAAAATAAAGATTTATTCCTCCTCGTTGGTTGTATATTGCTGAAATGTTTAGCGCAGCAGCAAAAACCTAAAGAGAAAGTAAGAATTGAAGGATCTAATACTTGAATATGGCTATTCAAGTTTTGGATTTGCGAGGCTTGATTAATTATCATAGAAAAGATAATTCTCTTTTGTAATGATATCTATAGGCATATAATGTAGCTTTTCTACATGCTGCAATTGTACTAAATGCTGGTATAGCGCCATAATGCCTCTGTAGCCCTGTTCCCGAGGTTTCTGGCAGATAAGGAAATCAATTACACCGCTTTTCAGAAACCTGATATTATCTTCTAAAAAATCAAATCCTATCAACTTGACCGCTGTCCGCCCGGTAGTCTCGAGATATTTAGCAACGGAAGCTACCCGGGAATTTGTAACAAATACAACTTCTACGGAATTAACCGCAAAAAACGCATCTAAACTTCGCTCTAAAGACGCATAGTCTGTTTGCCTGACATCCATTCTCAGCAACTCATTGCGCTTATCGTTTTCCTTAAAGTATGCCTTAAATCCATCTTCCTTTTTTAGCAAATGGTGGTGCATATCTATTTCTTTAGAGATATTGACAATAAGTATTTTGCCTTGCTCACTGATCAAATAGCGAATAAGGTGTGCTACAAGGTAACCGCTCTGGTAGAGATTTGGCCCTATATAGGATAGATTTTGTTGCCCGCTTATTTCGGAATTAATAAAAACATATAAGATGCCTCTTCGTTGGCATTCGGCTAAAAATCCGAGTGATTCCTTTTCAAACATGGGAGCGAGCAATATGCCCTGATAGCCTTGTTCTAATATGCTCGCTGATTGTGCAAGGAAACTTGCTCTATCATTTTGATCAAAAAAGAATGTATCAACTACAATTCCGTAGTCCTTAATTTCATTGGTAGCTTGCTTAATCCCTTCTAATGGCGCATTCCAATAACCTGTTTCGCCCGAGACCTTGGGAATATAAGCCGCCAATTTAATCAGTTTCTTGGAAGCAAGCCTCCTAGCCATAATATTAGGCTGATAGTTCAGCTCTTCGATAATTTCAAGGATTCGGTGTTTTGTTTTCTCAGAAACACCAATCCTATTGTTTAACACCCGATCTACGGTAGCAATAGACACTTTTGCCCGCCTTGCTATTTCTTTTACGCCTACCAGTTGTGTTTCATCTTTCCTTTTCATCAAGACAAAGCTATTAAAAACGTGCTTCTATGAAATAAATATTCCATTAAAATTTCATAAGCGTTTAAAATGCAGAAGAAGAATGAAAATTAGTTCTTATAGTAGTTGGCATAAATTGTACTTTCTTAATTGAAAACAATAATGCGCATGCTTATGCAAAACTGATTTTATCCCATCAACAAGATTAAATAGAGATATTTGAAAATAGGATATGCAACTTGATACAAGCAAAGTTCTTCTTTTATTCCTGCCTTTTCCTTAAAAGCAAAGTCAAAATCCGTGGGATTGTGCTTCTGTCGTCATTATCAAAGTGTTCAGCAATATCCATAAGCTGGAAACCATTATGTTTGGCAGCGGCTGTAAAATCTGAAATATGATGATTGAAACAGGTCACCACCTTCAACCCCTCTTCTGTTTCAAAGCGTGCCTTTGTTCCACTATATTGTTTAAAAGGATGCAGTTCGCCTATGTAAACATAACCCTTATCTTTTATTACCTTAGTTAGTTTAAAAAAAATATCATTCAAATCTTCTATGTGTTCCAAAACAAGACTAAAGGTAACCAGATCAAACTTTTTGTCAGCAAAAGTCCATTCTCTCGTTATATCGGCCTGAATAAATGCTACTTTATTGGAATTGATTTTCATTTTTGCATTTGCTAGCATTTCATCTGAAAGGTCAACAGCAGTAATTTTATCACTTTGGGCGACAAGCCATTCGGTATTTTTACCGGTACCACACCCTATTTCCAAACATTCGTCAAAATCAATATTAGCCAAAGTTGTTCTTAAAGAAATTGCCTCAAGGTCTCTTGTCTTGTTTTGATTGGTATCATATTGGTTGGCCCAGATATTATATGCTTCTTTTATATTCATTTCAATATTTGACCGCTTTATAATTTGTGTGTTACAAAAATTCTACATTATTTACACCACGATATAAGAAACAATATGTAATTCAAGATGCTTATTATTTCAATAGCGATGCGACCAATTAACCTGAATTCGATTATTCTTTATTAGCTCAGAAATTCAATAGTAATCTTAGGCAAGACGCCTTTGCGCAGGTTTATCGGGATAAACCAAGTAGAGGCAACGCCGCATAGGATTACTATTGGATTAGCTTTGTCGGATTATTCACTTTGAAATGGCGATAATTTTCCCTATTAATACACCTATTTTTTTCTAAAAATATGAAGCTAAAAAATTTACTAAAAGCAAGTTATGTGTTTTTTCCTGTAATTGTGTATATTGGGAATTATGCTTTATTGATAAATGAAAGGATTAAAATTAAAGGCGGCAGATAATCTCGCATCAATACGAAAGCAGATAGTGGATTTGATTGAACCAAACGCAACTGTACTTGAATTTGGATGTGGAAATGGAGACTTACTTCTCAAGCTTTCTTCGCAGATTAAGTCTGGATTAGGAATCGACAAATCAAAAGCGCTAATTGACCAAGCTGTAGCAGAAAAGAAAAAGAGGAACATTACTAACGTTGAGTTTTTTTGTGAAGAGCTAGGGAGGAACTATAAGTATTCGGAAACTTATGATTTTTCGGTTGCAAGCTTATTTTTACATGTTATACCGGTTTGCGAATCCGTTTATCTGATTAATAAAATGAAAGAGCTATCAACGACTATGCTGATTTGTAGCTTTTCCCGTCCAGAGACAGCATACCAAAAGTTTGTATTGTGGCTTGACCAACGATTTTCAGGCCATTACAGAAATTTTAAGGCCTACCAAAAGTTGGGCTATCTGGAGGGCCTCCTCGAAAAAACGCAATACTCAAATATGATAACTTATCATACCTTTATTCCGACCGTTAAAATCTACAAAATAAACTAAGCTTATAAAAATAGATTAATACGCTTAGTTGAAAGAGGCAGGGCCAAATATAGATTACTGTTCTATGAAAAAGTACTTTTGTTATATTTTCTTAGAACATATTCCGTTAATATTGCTTATCTAATTATAACACAAAAAAACATCATGAACATTACACTAGAACAAGCTGAAGCGGCTATCGGAGCAGCAAAAGAAAAAGCAAAAGAAATCGGTACCTCGATGAATATCGCCATTGTGGATAGCGGAGCCAACCTAGTGGCCTTTGCCCATATGGATAATTCCTGGTTAGGGTCTATCGATATATCTCAAAAAAAGGCCAAGACAGCACGTTACTTTAACATGCCTTCGGGCGAAATAGGTAAGTTATCTCAGCCAGGAGGGTCGCTTTTCAACATAGAACATTCTAATGGCGGGCTAATCACCTTTCCTGGTGGTGTTCCTATAAAGGACAAATCTGGCAATATTATCGGTGCCATTGGTGTATCAGGCGACACAGTTGAAAACGATCATCTAGTGGCCCAAGCTGGGGTTGATGTCCTATCGTAATGATCTCTGCAAGGAGGAAAGACAAAGCAGCCTCTAGGACACGGTGATTAGCGATTGCTTCCCGCTAGTACATTCAAAACATAAAAGCCACGCACTTCAAAAATGCATGGCCTAGTTATGTATTAAACTAAACTAACGTAATGATTTAAAAGCTGCTCGCATTTCCTCTGTAAAGAGTTGAGGCTCTTCCCATGAAGCAAAATGACCACCTTTAGCAACCTCGTTAAAATAAATAAGGGTTGGATAAGCACGCTCTGCCCAGCTTTTTGGAGCCCGGTATATCTCACCCGGAAACACGGTTATAGCAACGGGCACTTTGATTTCAGCTGTCTTCTGCTCAGCGGCATTAAAATTATTGTTGTTGTTTTCCCAATATAACTGCGCCGAAGAAGCCGCGGTATTGGTAAGCCAGTAAAGCGAGATATCGTCTAGCATTTCGTCTTTAGTAAGTGAGTTTTCTGCTTCACCACCACTATAGGTCCATTCATTAAATTTGTCATAAAAGAAAGAAGCAAGACCAACGGGCGAATCAGACAATCCGTATCCAAGCGTTTGTGGGCGTGTTAGCGCTTCCGCCTATCAATTAGCAAATGCTTCAAGTGGACTAAGTTTTGCATGAGTTGGGCCTTTCGGAACTTGAAATATATAAGCTACCCTCATGGCTTGAATTTGCTTTAATTACTTAACTAATGAATCCGAATGGAAAAATTTGCTGTCTCCGGTGAACGAAATAGCTCATCATCACAAGCCAGTACTTCTAGGCTACCGCTAAAAGTTAAGCCTCCGATAAGCTTCACTTTTTGCTGGAACACAGCTTTCTTCTCTGAATAATTGCTTTTATCAATAACATACGCTGACCTTAAATCGACAGTGGGCCGCTGGTTAACAGGTTCCCCTATCAATTGAAATGGTTCCATTGTAGTTTGGCGAACTGTTTTATAGATAAGTCCTGTTGTTGTAAAGCTTGGTGTAAAAGCACGCCAAGGATTGGCTAAGCTTATAGGGGAAGTTAAAGAACCTACAGGAGAAAGAGACATGTTAAACATCGAAACGGTGCTTTCGAGTGTTTGGCTATTAGCCGCTAGGGATAGCGCCAAGCCTAATGTAGCTAAAATTAGTTTTTTCATTGCTGTTTAATTTATGATGGTTTGTATGGGCGGATAGGCACCTCAAAATGGTTCATATATTACCAAAATCATGGCAACTGGGATTGCTTATGTCCTAGGATGTATTTTATTCTTTCTTGCCGACTTAACTTGATACCATTTACCGGTAATGGATCGCCTTTCTCAATTTCATAATCAATTAGGCCATTCCCTTGAATGCCGATTGATTCGACACTCAATAATTCGCCATTTATTTTGCTGCCGTAAAAAAAAGGGTTATCATGGTATTGCCAGGTAACAAATTTAAAGACTCCTCCAGAGTCGGGGATATCGCTTTCTATTAGCGTTTGACAGGCTTCGCTGTTTCCGTACAACAATGACATCGTTTCCAGTTTTTTATTTACGGAAGATGATAGAACCTGTAGGCCAGCAGCATTAAATACAATGCGCCTGTAGGCCCTTGTTTTGCCACCGTTATTGCAAGCCGCCATCAATAAGACCGTACAACTCACTATAAATAAGAACATTGATTTCATTTGATTTTAGTTTTAGGGTTAACTTTTAAAGGTATATCGAATAAATATCCTGTCTCTTCTGCGAGTTGGCGATGACATGCTATACAAGACTGTGCTGCAAAAGCAACAGTTTTTCCGGTAGGGATCAACTCATTTGTAGAAAATTTAGCAAAGCCCCAACCTTCGGTGTCTTTAAATTTTTTGGCATCTTTTACCATGAATTGTGCGTTTTGAAAATCTCCTGTTCTCACTTCCCCATATTCATTCTCTACTTGTTCCCAAACGGCTTTGACAACAACAGCACCGTCTGGCCAAGGATGGAAATCTTCTTCTTCTATTGCTTTTACTGCAATGTCATTCCCATAGATAACCCGCATCGAGTTGTCGTACAGCGTACTCATGCTGATTACTTTCCAAGCTTTAAACTTGTTGGTATAAACTATTCCATTGGGAGATTCGGGCATGCTTTGTCGAATATTTCTAATAACAGATTTGTTATCTTTTTTCTGATCTCTTGTTGCATGAGGAATATTGGCTTTAATATCCGTCAATGACAGCACATATTGTTTAATGATTTCAACCTCGGCAGCCGACAGATTTGCCTCAGGATGTAATAGTTTATATCCTTGAAGCGGCATTTTCCCTGCTTTAACCATATTTAATATAGCCCACATATTTCCAATATGTGTTTCCTTGGAAGCGTTGTCCCACTCGGAGAAATTCATTACTTCTCTTGCCCGTTTTACATCTTTGTTTACCACCCAAGATATTGGTGCCACCTTGTCATACCAGCTTAATGTAGTTTTGTTGGAATGACAGTTATAGCAAGACCGTTCTAGAATGGCTAATACCTCTTGTGGAGCCTCGATCTCGCTAATTGTCGGTTTACCTGCTAAGGGTGCGTTATTTATCTGCAATGCTCCAAATAAACCTGTTAAAAGGAGGAGGCCAATGAAAATCGACTTTTTGCCATATAGCTTCTTTGATAGTTCCATAACTATGATTTTTATTCAAAACTATTTGCGTGAAGCATATTCGTCCAGCACTATTCCGTGAAGAAGGCAGATTGGCCTATTAAATGGGCAATATTAAGGTTGAAATTAAAAATGGTAGGTACAAGTATAGGCGATAAGCCGCTTTAAATACTGTACCTCTAAATTACCAAACGGGATAAATTAACTTTATATCGAAAATGACGCACTTAAAAAGTAGCAAGGGCAGTGCTTGGGAGCAAAGACCTCTGCTTATAAACAACCTTAACCGATTAATATTGTTATAGGTCTGTGGTTTTAGCTCTTTATATTTTTTTCAATTGTTAGCCGGCTGTTTTTGAAATATCTTCAATTGACGATTCGATTTTTATGGTCGGTTACATCAATTGAAGTTTCTCTTCTTCAATATCAATTCGCTTCAGATGTTTACGAATAAGCTCGTCATCAATACTCCCATCTGTCTTATTCTTATTTAATAGCCATTTCCGCTGTTGGTCTAAAATGTCCAAGTAGATAGTTTGACACTCTCCAACTAGCATTAAATCGTCGGCAGATTGATTTTTGTCTTTCCATTTACTGGCCATTTGCTGTAGTACCAGGTGTTTGTTCAGTTGTTCGCTATAATTATTCTTTAGGTACTGCAAAGCGTGTTCGTTTAAACCTGTTCTGATAACATGATCAGCTTCGTCGTCGGGTAGGTAATCATCAAAGCTCGGTAGCTTTACTTTCTTGATGAAATAGGGCAACGTTAGTCCCTGCAATAGTAAGGTTACCAAGATTACAACGAAAGTGATAAATAAAATCAGGTTGCGCCGTGGGAAAAGCTCCCCATTATCAAGGTAAATCGGTATAGACAATGCTGCAGCTAAAGAAATTACCCCGCGCATCCCGCTCCACCCGAGTATAAAAGGGACTTTATAACCTGGATTTCGGGCATCGGCCACGGTAATAACGTTTCGCGCAATCAGGGTGATCAAAACCGCACCATAAGCAGCTAAAATTCTTCCAACAATCAATACTACAGCGATCAACAACCCATAGCCTATTGCTGAATAAAGACTTACACCACCGAGTCCGGTAACAATTTCAGGCAAATCCAATCCAATTAACAGAAACACCCAGCCATTTAACATAAATACAAAGCTCTCCCAAAAATTAACTCCACGCAGACGAGAACTACTGCTCAGAAAATAATGTCTGTGATAAGATAGAAACAAACCACCGCTAACCACGGCTAATATCCCAGAACTATGCACTTCTTCGGCAGCGATATACATCAAATAAGGTGCTACTATGGTTAGTACAATATCCATATTCGTATCGGTTGGCAAATTTCTATGAGCTTTCATAAATATCCAGCCAATCAGCAGTCCAACGCCTACCCCTCCAATTAACATCCATCCAAAGTTCAGTGCGGCTTCATACCAAACAAACCGACCAGTGGCAACCACTATGACCGCAAATCGGAGAATAATTAACGAGGAAGCATCGTTCAATAAGCTTTCGCCCTCTAAAATGGAGGACATCCGCTTCGGGACTTTTACAAATTTTAAGATGGCATTTGCACTTACAGCATCGGGCGGCGAAACGATACCTCCCAACAGAAATCCCAAAGCCAAGGTAAAGCCAGGGATAAAAGTGTGTGCAACAAAAGCCACAGATGTAGCGGTAAGAAAAACTAAGACAAAGGCAAAACTGAAAATAATTCTTCGCCAGCGCCATAACTCCTTCCACGAGATAGACCACGCCGCCTCATATAATAGTGGTGGTAAAAAAATGATAAAAATCAGCTCTGGATCGATGTGCACGGTTGGAATGCCCGGTATAAAACTTATCAGCAAACCAGCTATAACAAGCAGAACTGGATAAGCTACTTTTAGCTTATTAGCCAACATAATCAAGAGGATAATGGCCACAACCAGGGCAAGATAAAATGGAAAATCGTCTAACATTGAAGAATAGAACTAATGAAAAGCATAAATATAGTGATTGAAATAATCTTTTTTTTATTTTCTTAAGTTTACTTCTAAGTGTCTAGAAAAGTAAGTATACAATCTTGCAAAGATCAATAACATGTGACATGTACAGAGCCTCATGCTGCGCAACTCAATTTGCTATTACGAAAGAACAAACGATGCGCCAAAATGGGTTTCTCAAACCAAAATGAGTTTGTAATTAATGCAAATTACTGCGTCGACACTGGGCTATTATCCCACACAACTTCTAGTAAATTGTTTTGCTGTAGATCTGTATTAAGATAAAGTGATTTTTCCATATTCCCCGCCTTTATTCGAATAGCAGCAGTATTGGGAGCAATCAGGCCTAAGTTTTCGGCAAAAAACAGTATCCGGTTTCGACCCGGTTGGAGATTCACTGTAAAACGCTTTGCTCGCTTGCGCACGGGTATATTACTGATTACTTTGACATCGTTTACATAAAGTGAAATAAGATCGCCATCCTCTACTTGTTCGTCCCATACTTCCAGGTTTAGTTTTCCATTGTTAACTTTTATACTGCCAATGGGCAGATCGCGCCGACCGACGGTTCGTGTTTCTACGTTATCTTCCGGAACATCAGGCTCTTCTTTATCAATTGTTTTTTTAGGTTTATATTGAAACCGAGCCACCATTACCGTGGAAAAGGCATTTGATTTATCAGCAAAATTAAACGCGTACGTGCCCCCACCACTACCACCTGTGGTTAACAAGAAGTTAGCGGTATTTGGTGGAATATCGCCATAGTTATCGGCAAAGAAAGCGATGTAATTTTCCCCAGAATCTAATACGATTTCATTTAACTCCGTGGCCTGCTCAAGGGCTAGACCATTCGCCAAGATCTTAGCTTTGTGTACAAGTGTTACGGTGTCGCGGTCGTAGCGCTCTTCATCTTGCATGGAAAGCAGTAGATTGGGTACTGCCACTTTAATAGGATCATAAACGCCATAAAAGATCGTATCGGTGTTCACTATACGTGCAGTATGCGGATCCTTCCAAGGAATTGCATCTTTCTTTATTAGCGCTATGGGCTGCTGATATAGAAAATCGCGAATAAAAGACTTCTGGTTGATATACAGCTCATTATCGTATATGCCATGCATAAAAACACCGAAGTTATCCATCCAAAGCCGTTGGAGCTTTAAGGAATCTACTTTTGCCCCCTGCTGATAACGAAGCACACCGTTTAGGTACATCATCCACGGTCCTAAACCGTAGGGCTGCTCTATCCGGGGATATTTATTCCGACCGATACCTAGCTCTTTATTATTTTTCTTAACTAAAAGCAGCTCATATTCGCCATTAAAATCCTGATAGCTAAGTTTAAGTTTAGCAGGATATAACATATTTTTAACAGGCTCTGCCACTTTTAATTCCATATCAATTGCCGGAATATGCGGCCAGGGTTTGTAATGCATTTGCCAGGTACCGATCCACTTATCCGCTTGTGCCATTCCATCCATAGACCATAAGCATATACCCAAGTTCAAAAGAAAACCTAAAAAAATGAACTGATATTTTACCATTGTATAATTTCAAAAAAGATGTTTCGGCCAAGATACTAAACCGTTATGAAATTAGAAGGTAATTGCCCGAAGAGCATTTGAAATCGGTATATAAAACCGTTAAACCATTCAAGTGCAAATTCCTTTTAAAGTGAAGACGGTTTTATTTACAATTTTGTATATTTCCTCTATAAAATTTTCTCAATGGTAGAGGAGACCTGCCTGCCGGCAGGCAGGGGTCTATATTTCTTTTATATGCGCTACAATTATATTGCATATAAAAAAATTTATCTAAGTTTGATTTATGCAAATCGGTTTTATCGATGAAAAATATTAAAAACACATCACTTGACGAGTTTTATAGACAAGCAGCAACCTTCACTGGAAAAGACATCAGTGCTCTCTTACCGCCGGGTATTAATAAAGAAATAGGCCACTTCAATGTGTTTGATATCTCTGAGACCTTAAAGGAGTTAAAACGAAAACAAATAATGCCCTACAACCGCAGAGCGTATTATAAAATAAGCCTCATCAGAGGAAAAAACAAAGCGGAATACGCCGATAAAGTAATTGATATAAAGAAAAATGCGCTATTATTTGCCACGCCTAAAGTGCCTTACCATTGGATTCCACAAGATGAAAACCAATTGGGCTCTTTTTGCGTGTTTACAGATGAGTTTCTAATAAAGAATAAAACCGGCGTAGTACTAGACGAACTTCCAATTTTTAAGTCGGGCGGCTATCCTATTTTTGAAATTACAGATGAGGAAGCCGATGAAATAGGATTCATATTCAAAAAAATACAGAAAGAAATTGCATCTGATTATGCATATAAGTACGATCTGCTACGCAATTATGTATTGGAACTCATCCATTACGGCCAAAAACTACAACCCGCTGCCGCTTTACATTCCGACCAGAATGCTTCAGGCCGTATTGTTGCCTTGTTCGTCGAATTGCTGGAACGGCAATTCCCTATTGAATCACCCCATCAAAAACTTCAATTACGATCGGCAAAGGAATATGCAGACAGACTTGCTATTCATGTAAATCATCTCAATAAAGTATTAAAAGAAAACACGGAAAAAACGACTACGGAGATAATAGGCGGCCGGATGATACAAGAAGCAAAGATCTTGCTGAAACAAACGGATTGGAGCATTTCTGAAATCGCGTATAGTTTAGGTTTTGAAGAAGTGGCCCACTTTTCTAACTTTTTCAAGAAACGAACTACATTGGCGCCACTTGCATTCCGTTCATAGAATCCTGTTTGAATTTCGCAAACAAAAGATTGCTATTTACAAACTACACTCCTTCTTTTAATTGACCTTTGTATCAAACACTTAAAAACAAAGAATATGACAACAACAAAAAGTAAAATCGCATTAATAACAGGTGGCAGCCGTGGGCTCGGAAGAAATATGGCAATCAGTCTTGCACAAAAGGGAATTGATGTAGTGCTCACCTATAACAGCAATAAGCAGCAAGCCGATGAGGTTATAGCGGAAATTCAGTCACTCGGACAAAACGCAGCAGCTTTTCAGTTAGACACGAGCAAGATAAGCGGATTTGATGAATTCTTCAAAAAACTATCGGAACATTTGACAGCGCAAAGAGGCAGTGCAAATATTGACTTCCTGATTAACAATGCGGGAACTGCACTTTACGCGCCTTTTGCCGAAACTACAGAAGAACAATTTGATGAAGTGCTAAATATTCATTACAAAGGCGTGTTTTTTTTCACGCAAAAGGCATTACCCTTTATAAATGACGGAGGGCGCATTATCAATATTTCATCTGGACTTGCCCGTTTCTCTTTTTCCGGTTCTTCCGCCTATGGCTCTATGAAAGGCGCCATCGAAGTACTTACAAGATATCTAGCAAAAGAATTAGGTCCGCGGGGTATTGCTGCCAATGTAGTGGCACCCGGAGCGATAGAAACAGATTTTGGCGGTGGCCATATAAGAGATAATAAAGAAGCAAACAGCCATGTAGCAAGTGTAACAGCTCTAGGCCGGGTCGGATTGCCAGGTGATATTGGGGGCGTTGTTGCATTTTTATGTACAGATGAGGCTAGTTGGATAAATGGGCAACGTATTGAAGTTTCTGGCGGTATGATGTTGTAAGTTTACCATAGACTGCGCAGGTCGCCCTTCATATAGACTGTTCCGTTGCCCTGAAGACCCAGGGCCTGTTTCACCTTTTCTTTCTCCAGCTTTTCTTCACCCAAATAATAAATATTATCACTTAAATGAAGATCTTTTGGATTAATTGATACCAATGTTTGAGCTGATGCATTATACGTATTTGAGGCTAGTGTGTTCTTCGATATCTTTAATCGGTGTGAGCCGCTATCCTTAATGCAGGTGTTTGGTGAATAAATTTTATTTGCTTCAATAACGACGTTGTTGGCACCACTGTTAATATATAATGCATTACTTTTGCTTGTAGAGATTAGATTTCCGGAAAGAGTGGCTCCATTTACTTTCCATAGTGAAATGGCGCCATGAGGAGAATTACTGGATATGGTGTTGTTTTGACATATTAATTGGCCTTGCATATTGATGTTGATATTGCCTTTTAAATCGTTCGACACCAATACTAAACTATCCACTACAATTCCATTAGGTAGTGAAACATCGCGGATATTATTGGAATCTAGCCTAAGTTTCGCCGCTTTTACATTGGCTAAGACGCGTAAGCCGTTGAACGTATTTTTATACAGCTGTATTTGCCCTAGATTACCTACTATTTCAGCAAAATTATCAGCGTTATTTTCAATTAAATCAATAGCATCACATTGTCTGATATATACTGCGGGTCTATTGCTGTTACTGGATTTATTATTTCTGACAACGACGCCTTTAAGTCCAACTAGTGTAGCAATACCTGATCCGTCACGCGTTTTCTCACCCTTTACCCAACCATTTCCATTGCTGCTATTGCCTTCAATTATTGCCTGGAGATGAATCTGTCTGGCGGAATGGGGATTGTTAATATCTATCGCATCAGCGGCATTAGCTTCAAATAAGTTATTGGTTAATTTATAATCCTTCTCTACACCAACACTTCCGAATGCTACTTGTATGCCACTCATTCCATTGTGCGATATCCTATTATGGTTAACCAAAATAGCTGCACAACTATGAAAAAAAATTCCATTTTCGCCATTATGATGGATATTATTGTCTGAAATCACTACACCTCGCGAGGACTGTACACGTATCCCCGTACCACGTTGGTAATAGGAAGGACTTTGCCTATTTTTTCCAAAAAAAGAGATCTCGATATTTGTGATACGGATATCTTCGCAGCCAAATAAATAAATTCCGGCAAAAGCATACAACTTGGTCGAATCTCCTTCAATCTTCGCATCTGTTAGGTCAATATGCTTACAATTATCCAGATAAATAGCCTCATTTAAAACCGTTGCTTTAAAGCTTAGGCCTGCATTCTGGATATTTTTACCGGAAAATAAAGGCGACCGGGAATATTGCTTAGCAAAACTAAAATTTTCCGCGCTGTCTGGTGGTAACTGCCTCAGCATACCTTTTGCTTCGATATACACTCCGCTTCTGAGGTGAATAGTATGCACATAGTGCTCCCCCGCCGGTATCTGGACGGTATCTCCATATTGTGCTTGATCTATAAGGCTTTGGATATATTTTGTATCATCTCTATTATCCTGTTTGTTTTCTGCAAATTGATCTTTATTATCCTGTTTGTATCTATCTTCGCCTAATGTTGGATTTATACTTGCTAATATTAAAAAAAGAAAGGCATAGGCTATTCGTTTGTTCATTCGTTATTATTCCTGAGCTGCTAAAAAATAAAGTGTCTGTATAGCTATAACTATATTTATCTCAAAATATTTCATTTGAGCTCTTTAAATTAAATTTTAGCACGTAGACCTCTTCATTACACTGGCCTACTTTGGATAAGCAGTATATCGGCTTGGCATAAATAAAATAGCCTAGTGTTTGATAACGTTGTGCGATTGCTGTGACAGCATATTTACTAATGCACCATGGTAGGTGAGCCGGAGGTGTCTTGAATCTCTTCTTTGATAAATCTAAAACCAACCATTAAGCAGATTAGTCCTAAGAAAGCGGCGGAAACCATAATGATGGGCATGGGCAAAATGGAATGCTCGCTAAACATGCTTACCAATACAGATGCTAAAGCACCTAAGCCCATTTGTAATGCACCCATCAAAGCCGAAGCACTTCCCGCATTTTTACTGAATGGTGCCAATGTTAGGGCTGCGGCATTTGGATTAATCAATCCTAAGCAACATAAAAATAATGCGATAAAAGCAATAGTTGAGTATAGGTTCAGTATATTATTCACCGCGAAAATTAAAAACAGTAAACTGCAAACAAACTGGGCAATCAGTGCAACGGTTATAATATTCTTACTGCTGAACCATCTCAGGAGAATCCGGTTTACCTGACTTGAACCGATGAAGGCCACAGAAAGCAAGGCGAATATCCAACCATAACCCGTTTTACTCAATCCGTAAATTTTCATAAAAACGGTAGGCGACGAGGAGACATAAGCAAATAGGCCGGAGAAAACAACGGAGCTGATTAACGCATAGGTGCAAAATTGAGGCACTCTTAAAACAGCAATAAAATTATTTATGATAGGCTTAGGCATTAAAGAATAGCTCGGATCTAGCTGATAGCTCTCCGGCAACTTAAAAATTGAAGCCAAGAGCATCGACATAGCCATAAACGCTAAAAATACAAAGACATATTTCCATCCCAGTAAGGAAATCAAATACCCCCCCGCCGTGGGTGCAAGCATAGGAGATACTGCGATGACCAGCATTAAGGAAGCAAATATTTTCGGACTATCTTTAACGCTGAATAAGTCGCGGACGATGGCTATGGAAGCCACCGCTGTAGCGCAACTACCAATTGCCTGGACAAAGCGAAGCACAACTAATTGATGAATATCGGTTACTGCTAAACAACCAAGAGAAGCAAGAATGTAAAGTACTAGGCCAACATAGAGCGGCTTTTTACGTCCATATTTATCTAATAATGGGCCGTACAACAATTGCCCAATAGAAATACCGATAAAGAAACTAGACAACGAAAGCGAAACCTGAGATTCTGTAGTATGTAGATCTTTTGCGATATCGACAAAACCGGGCAAATACATGTCGATAGAAAAAGGCCCTAGCGCCGCTAAGGATCCTAAAATTAGAATAAGATAAAAATTTTTCTTTTTTGTCATAAACGGACGTGCATACAATGCACTACAAAGATAGTATAGATTACTGCAATATTTATGGAATAAAATTGCTCAAAATCCGGCAAGGGATCGGGATTTCATGGTGCGTCAGTTTATTAGAGCACCCCTACTCATTCCTTAAACTCTTTACCGGATTGGCTATCGCTGCTTTAATGGATTGATGGCTTATCGTCAAAAAAGCAATCAATATAGCTATCACGCCCGCAAGAATGAAGACCCATAAATTAAGATCAGTCCGATACGCAAAAGATGCCAGCCAGGTTGTCATACCGAGCCAAGCAATTGGTATTGCAATCGCTATGGCAATCAATACCAAAAGCAGAAAATCAAAGGCCATTAACCGCACAATATTGAACGTGCTTGCTCCTAAGACTTTTCGTATTCCAATCTCTTTCGTTCGAACTTGTGCCGTAAATACGGTTAAACCCAGCAAACCTAAGCACGAAATAAAAATCGCTATAGTAGAAAAATAATTAAATAGCGAAGCTTCTTGTAATTCTCCTTGATATAAATAATTAAACACTTCATCCTGGAAGGTATACAAAAAAGGGTATTGGCCATTGTATTTTTTAAACTGACCTTCGGCAGCCTTTATGGCTTGCTCAGCATGAGTTGTTGTTGTTCTTATATGGATAATATTAGCTTTCTCGGGTGCATAATAGAAAATGGCTGGACGTATCTTTTCTCTCATGGATGCAAAGTGGAAATCTTTTACCACCCCGATAATTATCCCTTCTTTATCCCAAAGGCGGAATCTTTTACCAATGGGGTCTTCAATGCCTGCTTCTTTAATCGCAGTTTCATTTAATACGAAATGGTTGCTATCACTTGGTAAGCCCATAAAGTCATTACCTTGAACAAGCTTCATTTTGTAGAACGAAAGAAAATCAGCATCCACAGCTACCGGATGCATAATGAATGTTGAACCGGGCTGTTTGCCATCCCACGCATTATCGCCAGTAATAACCCCCAGCCACAAAATATTACCCATGGAGCGCGTTACCGATGCCACCCCCGGTTTCTTTAACAATTCGGCTTTAGCAGCTTCGTAATGTACATCCATATCGCGCATCCAGAATCCAAATACCTGTTCCTTATCATAACCCAAATCCTTTGTACGCATATAGTTTAATTGGCGGGTAATCAATATCGTACTGGCAATAAGTACAATTGAAAAAACAAACTGGATAACTACTAATATTTTACGAAAAAGCACATCACCAATGGCATTTGAAATTCTTCCTTTAAGCGCTTTCAATGGCTCGAAAGATGATAACAGTAAGGCCGGGTAGATGCTAGAAGCTAATAATGTTGCTGCTATAGCAGTGATAAAGATACTCCAGAACCTTGTGTCAGCAAAATTTAAAACCAGGTGTTTCCCGGATAAGCCGTTGAACGCGGGCATCAAAACCATCATGAGCATGATGGCCAATACTGCAGCCAATATAAAGATCAAAGCAGTTTCAATCATAAACTGCAAAAAGAGCTGTCTTTTTGCAGCACCAATAATCTTACGCATACTGACCTCTTTGGCCCGTAACATTGATCGGGCGGTAGAGAGATTAACGTAATTAATACAGGCAATGACAAAAATTACCAATGCAATAATGAAGAAAATCTTTACGGTTTGCATACCGTGATCCGACCCATCGGCATTATACAGATGGCTCTTTGAGATGGGTTGTATAAGGTAATCAACATCGGTATCTTCTGCTTTATGTGCAATATGGATAGCGAACAATTTTTTACTAAGTGCAGGTAAAGAAGTTTGCGACTTTAGTAATAAATAAGTTTCATAGTTGAAGGTTGAAAAATCGTTCATCACATCATGCCCATTCAGCAAGCGCTCGCTTTTTATATGATAGCTCATAGGCAATAGCATATCGTAATTGAAGCTGGAATTATGCGCAAAATCGGCCACTACAGCTGTTACGGTGAGTGGAACACTGTCATTAGCCAGCATTGTTTTACCGATAGCACTTTCATTTCCAAAGTACTTATGGGCAGTCTTCTCGGTAATTACAACAGAATTATCAGCCATAAAAGGCTTCCCGACGTTTCCATTTAGTATTTGGAGATCAAAAACAGTAAAGAAAGAAGGGTCTACGAATACAGCATTTTCATTGCCAAATACTTTATCTTGATAGCGAAAAAGTGAAAATAAATTATTCACAGAAGCTATTCTCACTTGATCCAGTACTTCCGGTAGTTGGTTTTTGGCTAATGGACCCATTGGAGCTACATCTACGTCCCAGATTTGCCTACTCGAACCTGTACCGCCAAAAAGCTCTAGCTTGTATATACTGGCCGATTTCTTATAAAAACTATCAAAATTAAGCTCATCCTGTACCCATATTAATATCAGTGTGCCGATAGCTAATCCAACAGTCAACCCAAGAATATTAACAAACGAAAAAAACTTACTCTTCCAGATATTGCGCCAGGCCGTCTTAATATAATTTTTCAACATAACTTTGTCCTTTGATCGTTGCTTTGATTTAGCAAGACATCGTTGTGTTTTTATCAACTATATTGCCAGCTATAAAATTGCAGTCTAAGGCAATACAGAGACTACTTGAAAAAATAAAGCGTTCGAAAATGAACACTTCACTGCCCGATATCGAACAAGTTCTTTTGAAAACCTGCTGTCTGGTTTTATGCAGTCCTGTTTATTTTCAATAAATGGGTATATAAGCAGGCAAACAACTATAGCAGATTAATTAAAAAAGATTGCTTTTAAACCAGCCATTATCGAGGCAGCACGAAAGATATAGCTGTATACCACTATAAAGGAACATTGTTAATTTCCTCTTTGTAATGGAAAAACCAGTTTTGTAGCGAAAAATATATTGATAATTTTTCCTGCGAGGGCAAAAGTAAGTTTAGCAACAAAGGCTCTGCCTTGGGAAGCGAGAGCCTTTGTTATATAATCAACCTAAACCTTATTGTATAAACGTAGAGTTAGCTATTTTGTTTTAACAATATTTATTTTTTTTTGAAGCGTTCCAGTTTATGTTGCAGCCTATGTCAATTCGAATCTATTTCGAATTTATATGCAGATGTCCAATGCTAGACGAAATGGACCTGAGAAACGAGCATAGCTCAATCTGATTTTAAGGTATCTCTATTTAAAGAATCTTTTTTTGTGAGCTCATCCGTTGGCTGATCATTGCGCGTGTTATTATCCTGTAACGGTGCAGCAGACTCTACGGTATCTGTATAGTCTGTTGCTGTATCACTTTCGTTGGATTGGTTGCAACCGGAAAAAATTAAGGTTCCTACTAGGAAAACAAGACCGATAATGCTTTTAAGAATTGTCATAATAGTTGTATTTTATATCTTTAAACAAGCATAAAGCATATTTTGTTTGCTAAAAAGAACGCAAATATCCTCAACACGAACCATAAACATAATTAAAATAGGTTTCTCTAGAACCTAAGTGATAAGAGAAAAATTACTTAATTAAGGGATTCTTCTCCTTAGCAAATAAGGCAAATACTTTTTTATCTACCCAAGCAGGGAAAATTTTATTCATCAATACAGCCAATTTTCCCTGGCTGGTCATAATCAACGTTCGCTGTCTTTTTTCTATCCCGTTTACTATTCTTTCGGCTACCTCGTCAGCCGTCATCATTTTCTCTTCTTCCATACTTGTTTCGCCAAAAGCCCTACCATCTTTATTGAGTGCCGTATTGCGAATATTGGAAGCGGTAAAGCCCGGGCAAGCAACCATCACATGCAGCTGGGTTTTCAAGTTTTCTACGCGCAAAGATTCCATAAACCCGTTCATAGCAAATTTTGAAGCAGAATAGCCCGTACGGCCGGGTAGGCCGCGATAACCTGCAATGGAGGAAACCCCCACCACTGAACCACCATTTTCAAGTAGTGCAGACAGTGCATATTTTGTACAATATACTGTTCCCCAGAAGTTCACATCCATTAAATTCTTCAATACTGCTAAATCTACATCCCTAAATAAAGCGCGCATGCTTATTCCTGCATTATTGATTAAAACATCTATCCTTTTAAAAGTTAATAATGCCTGCTCGATAAGATGTTTACAATCTGCTTCACTGGAAACATCACATTGAACGGCCACTGCCCTTACCTGATATTCCTTTTCCAATTGTTCGGCAATTGTACACAGGCTTACATATTTTCTTGCACCCAACACCAAATTTGCACCTTTGCTCGCTAAATGCTTGGCCAAGGCCAGGCCGATACCCGAAGAAGCGCCTGTTATAATTACGGTTTTATTGATCATGTTTTAGTGTTTAGTACCAAGTACTTTGTATTTAGATAGCTACTGTACCGACATTAAGCTATACTCCGCTCATAAGGCACCCGAGTAGCAATAGATCTGCCGAGTGTCACCTCATCTACATACTCCAACTCCCCGCCAAATGCAATACCACGGGCAATAGTGCTAATCTGTATATTAAAGGTTTTCAATTTCTTATAGAGATAGAATATAGTTGTGTCGCCTTCCATGGTTGCACTTAGGGCCAAAATCACTTCGTGTATAGCTTCGTCACGTAATCGTTCAACTAATTTATCAATATTCAGGTCAGAAGGCCCTACTCCATCCATTGGCGAAATTAATCCCCCTAGTACATGATATACCCCATTAAACTGATTGGTATTTTCAATTGCCATTACATCGCGTGTATCTTCCACCACACAGATGAGCCCTTTATCTCTTTTAGGTGCGCGACAGATCTCGCAGATGATTTGATCTGAGATGTTATTGCAAGTGGTACAATAACAGATGTCTGTTTTTAATTTGACCAACGCATCGCTAAAGCGTACGACATCACCTGTTGGCTGGTTAAGCAAATGAAGAACTAAGCGTAAAGCCGTTTTTTGCCCTACACCGGGTAAGCGGCTAAACTCATTCACAGCGTTTTCTAAAAGCTTAGAAGAAAAATTCATACTACAAAGGTAAATGAAAACTTAAATAAATCGGCTAAAGGTTGATGCATAAAAAGGTTAAAAAAATTTCATTACTTTAGCACAAAACAGTTTTTAGGGTCTTTAAGAGATTCGTTTATTGATAAATATACAATATGATAACAAGTGAAGACAAAATAAGAAAAGCATTTGAGAACAAAACCTGGCAGGAAATTAAAGTAAAAGATTCGTGGCAGATTTTTAAAATTATGGCAGAGTTTGTGGAAGGCTTTGAAAAATTAGCTAAGATAGGTCCTTGTGTTTCGATTTTTGGTTCTGCACGCACCTCAAGGGAGCATCAAGACTATAAAATGGCTGAAGATTGCGCCCGTTTACTTACCGAACGGGGTTATGGCGTGATATCGGGCGGTGGCCCGGGAATTATGGAGGCCGCTAACAAGGGTGCTTATGAAGCTGGCGGAAAGTCCGTAGGACTAAATATAGAACTCCCATTTGAACAGTTTCATAACCGTTACATCGATAGAGATAAGTTAATGGAGTTCAATTACTTTTTTGTGCGCAAGGTAATGTTTATGAAATATTCGCAAGGCTATATTGTACTTCCCGGGGGCTTTGGCACGATGGACGAACTGTTTGAAGCCATTACCTTAATTCAAACCGGCAAAATTGCCCGATTTCCGATTGTATTGGTAGGCAAATCGTATTACGGTGGACTTTTTGATTGGGTGAAAGAACGGATGTTGGAAGAGGGCAAAATAAGTGCTGAAGACCTGAACCTATACCGCCTGGTGGATACCGCTGAGGAAGCAGCAGGGCATATCTTTAAATTCTACGACAAATATTTACTAAAACCGAACTTCTAGTAATCAAACAATTTTCTCTAAGTTTGCACCTATAAACGAACAACATATCCATGTTTAATTTTTTATTAAGTATCCATTGGGACATTAAACCAGAAATTTTCCATATCGGCGGATTTGGTTTACGGTATTATACACTCTGCTTTATGTTGGCTTTCTTTTTAAGCTACGTCATCATGCTGAGCATTTTTAAAAAGGAAGGAAAGTCGCAGGAATTACTTGATAAGCTTACCATTTATGTGTTTGTTGGAACAGTTTTGGGAGCCCGTTTAGGCCATTGCCTTTTCTATGAATTTGATTACTATAGGCACCATTTATGGGAAATGATTTTACCTATCAGAATGGTTAATGGAAGCATAAGCTTTACGGGCTATCAAGGATTGGCCAGTCATGGCGGCGCAATAGGTATTATTGTTTCTGCGCTATTATTCTGTAAAAAGACAAAAATCAACTTTTGGTGGATTGCCGACCGGCTGGTTATCGTTGCCGCCTTGTCTGGTGCCTTTATACGTACCGGAAATTTTTTCAATAGCGAAATTATCGGTACGCCAAGTAACCTTCCATGGGCAGTAGTATTTGCTCAAATAGATCAAGTAGCACGGCACCCTGCCCAACTTTACGAAGCATTGGGTTACCTCTTAATTTTCGTATTTTTGTATAATTTATACAAGAAAGGCAAACATAGCAAACCTGCACTTTTATTTGGTTATTTTATGGTATTGGTGTTTGGCTTGCGGTTTTTTATGGAATTTGTTAAGGAGAACCAAGAAGCATTTGAGAATAGTATGGCACTTAATATGGGGCAATTATTAAGTTTACCATTCATTGCCCTAGGGTTATACCTTATCTTTAGGAAAAGCGATAGCGTTTCCCATAAACAGTAAAGTTAACTAAATTTTATACGATAGCGATGAGAGAAGAGAAAGCCAAAACATTTGAAGCTATTTTGCGTAAGCACGGCCTCAAGGTAACCCATCCAAGGCTGACTGTGTTGGAAAAGATTTTCAGTAAGGATACCGCTACCTCCCAACCAGAGTTGGAAAAATCTGTTGGCGATAATATAGACCGCGTAACTTTATACAGGGTTTTGAGTGCGTTCGAGGAGAAGGGGATTATACACAAAATCTTCGACCTGCACGGCACAGCCACTTATGCACTTTGCTCTACAACTTGCACTACTCATCAGCATCATGACGAGCATGTACACTTTACCTGTTCAGAATGCAATAGTATTTATTGCTTACAGGAGATCAAATTGCCCGAGATAAGCCTTCCTGCCGGATTTTCGATAGCACAAGTGGCCGTTAACGCTATAGGCATTTGTAACAAATGCAAAAGTTTAGGAAAATAACGTAAAGGATAAACCAATTTGTAAAAGTTACTTTAAGAACTATCGGGATATTTATCTGTTATGTTGTTGGGTATAGAAGGCATTGAGCGCACTATTCCCTTTTATTAAAAAGCTAATATATGTCTACAAAAAAAGCAAATGCAGTTAAGCAGGTACTTTCGCAGCTCATTACAGATGTCTTTGAAAAATCCGGCAATAAAGCCTTAAACTATAAACAGATTTGCGCTAAGTTAAATATCGCAGATCCTTCTTCGAAACAGACCATCTTATCTATTTTACAGGAAGAATCTAAATTAAAATCGGGTGTATTTAAAGAGATCGAAAAAGGGAGATTCGCATTAAAAGAGCTTAAGACCTTTATTATCGGAAAAGTAGATATGACGGCAGATGGATCTGCCTATATTGTAACCGACGACGAATTTGAGGATGATATTCACGTTGCACCTCGCAAAATCCGCAACGCTTTACATGGAGATACCGTTAAGGTATACGCTTATGAAAAAAGCCGGGGCCGTAAAAAAGAGGGTGAGGTAGTAGAAATTATCCAACGGTTTAGAAGCGACTTTACCGGTGTACTTACCGTTTCTCAACGCTTTGCCTTTCTAATAGCTGACGACAGGAAAATGCTCCACGATATTTATATCCCGCTAGAAGATTTAAATGGTGCAAAAGACCAAGAGAAAGTGGTCGTTACGATAACCGACTGGCCTCAAGGAAGTAAGAATCCTGTTGGTAAGGTAAAACATATCCTGGGAAAACAAGGTGAGAACAACACCGAGATGAATGCTATTCTAGCGGATTATGGTTTTCCGCTTGCCTTCCCCTCTAGTGTAGAAGATGAGGCTAACAACATAGCTGAAACGTTCAGTGCCGACGAAATCAACCAACGCAGAGACTATCGAGACACGCTAACATTTACCATTGACCCAATAGATGCCAAAGATTTTGATGATGCCATCTCGTTTAAAAAATTAGCTGATGGCAACTATGAAATAGGCATCCATATTGCTGATGTAAGCCATTATGTTAAGCCAGAAAGCACCTTAGATAAAGAGGCTTATGAACGAGGTACATCTGTTTACCTAGTAGATCGTGTAATTCCGATGTTGCCCGAAAGACTCTCGAATAATTTATGTTCACTTCGTCCCAATGAAGACAAGCTCTGCTTTTCGGCAGTCTTTGTTCTCGATAATCAAGCTAATGTAAAAGAGCAATGGTTTGGTAAAACCATTATCCATTCTAACAGACGCTTTACTTATGAAGAAGCGCAAGAGTTACTAGAGGCCAAAGTTGGCGAATATAGCAGTGAACTGCTGGCGCTTAATCAATTAGCGCACATTCTACGCGATCGTAAATTTAAACAAGGGGCAATAAATTTTGAATCTACAGAAGTTAAATTCAAACTTGATGAAAATGGGAAACCGCTTGGTGTTTATACCAAAGAACGGAAGGATGCCCATAAACTTATCGAAGATTTCATGCTATTGGCCAATAGAAAGGTGGCTGAATATATTGGAAAACAAGGCAGGGGGAAGAAGAAATTGCCTTTTGTATATCGTAGTCATGACGCACCAAATGAAGAAAGCTTGGCATCCTTTGCGCAATTTGCCGCTCGCTTTGGCTATAAGATAAGCACTAAATCTGAAAAAGAGACTGCAAAATCGCTCAATACCCTCATGCACGATGTAGAAGGCACCAAAGAACAAAATGTATTGACCACATTGGCTATACGTTCTATGGCTAAAGCTATTTATACCATGAAAAGCCATAGTCATTATGGTTTAGCATTTGATTATTATACACACTTCACATCTCCTATTAGACGATATCCAGACATTATGGTGCACCGCCTATTGGAGCATTATTTAGCGGGCGGAAATGCCGTTAATGAGGAAGCTTATGAAAAAATGTGTGTACATGCTTCGCAGATGGAGAAAAAAGCTGCTGATGCCGAACGTACTTCCATTAAATACAAACAAGCAGAGTTTTTACAGGACCAAATTGGCAGCATCTATACGGGCATTATTTCGGGTGTTACCGAATGGGGTATGTATGTGGAAATCGAAGAAAACAAATGCGAAGGTATGGTTCGCTTACGCGATATTACCGACGACTTCTACGCTTTAGATGAAAAGAATTATGCTATTATTGGCCAACGTAAAAAGAAACGCTACCAATTGGGCGATGAAGTCAAGATTAAAGTAAAAACAGTTAATCTTGCCAAGAGACAAATAGACTTTACCCTGATCGTTTAATTATTTATAAGATTCGCTTAATTTTCTATCTTCGTTACATGTATGCTATAGCCGAATTACAAGACATTATTACCCAAGCACTAGACCAAAGAAATTTTTCTAAAAATCCGACAACGCTCTATGAGCCTATACAATATTTTTTAAATATTGGGGGCAAACGTTTAAGACCTGTACTTACCTTATTGGCCGCGGATTTATTTGAAGCAACTACCACCGATAGTATTCCCGCTGCATTGGCAATAGAGATTTTCCATAATTTCACCCTCATGCATGACGATATCATGGATGACGCTCCGCTAAGGAGGGGGCAAGAAACAGTTCATCAAAAGTGGAATACCAATACGGCTATATTATCGGGTGATGCCATGCTGATTATTGCTTATCAATTACTTGCCGAAAGTAGGCCTGCCTACCTGCCAAACATTTTATCAACTTTTAATAAGATGGCGCAAGAGGTTTGTGAAGGGCAACAGCTCGATATGGATTTTGCAAATTCTTTACAAGTAACCGAGGATGAATATATCAATATGATCAAACTAAAAACCTCTGTTTTGCTTGGAGCGGCACTGGAAATAGGCGCTATCATAGGCGGAGCCAACACTTCAGATCGGTCGCTGATGTACTCTTTTGGTGTAAACATGGGTATTGCTTTCCAGCTACAGGACGACATTTTGGATGTATATGGAGATCCACTAAAGTTTGGTAAACAAGTTGGAGGCGATATCATTGAAAATAAGAAAACTTATTTACTGATTAACGCTTTGCGTTTAGCCGAACCGGATGTGGTAGACGACATTAATCATTGGATAAACGCTACAGTATTTGATCCTGAAGAAAAAGTCCGCGCTATTACCCATATATATGATTCACTCGGCATAAAACAGCTGGCCGAAGCTGCTAAAAATAACTTCGCTAAAGAAGCGTATGCCGCGCTTGACAAAATTAGGTTACCAAGAGAACGAAAGCAGCCCTTAATACAATTTGCAGATAGCCTACTGATCAGAGAATCCTAAAAATCAGCAAATTTTTAACATGGGAAATTGAAATACTATTATTTTTAGTGTAAATTTGCTAAAAATAATAGTAATGCATAATCGAATCCGTGAGAAGTTAACGATTTTGGCAGACGCAGCTAAATACGACGTTTCCTGCGCTTCCAGTGGCAGTAACCGTAAAAATAATGGGGGTATCGGCGATACGGGATCAGGCATTTGCCATAGTTATACCGAAGATGGACGCTGCGTTTCCTTACTTAAAATTTTACTGACCAATTTCTGTATATACGATTGCAAATTTTGTGTATCACGAAAAAGCAACGATATTAAGCGTGCCGCATTTACGGTGGAAGAAGTAGTGGAACTAACGATGAATTTTTACCGCCGCAACTATATTGAGGGGCTCTTTCTGAGTTCCGGTATTTTCAAGCATGCCGATTACACAATGGAACGCATGCTACTGATTGTAAAGAAATTACGCCTTGAAGAAAAGTTCAATGGCTATATTCATCTCAAAACCATACCAGGTGCCAGCGAAGAACTGTTAACTGAGGCAGGTTTATATGCCGATCGGATGAGCATCAATCTGGAAATGCCTACCGAACAAGGACTAAAAATGCTGGCGCCGGAAAAATCACATGAGGAGGTCAAAAAAGAACTGGATGTCATTAGAAAAAGAACATTGGTATATAACAGTGAACGTAAGATCATCAAATCAGTTCCTCGGTTTGTACCGGCCGGGCAAAGCACCCAAATGGTGGTGGGCGCAACTCCCGAAAGTGACCAAGACATCCTGCTGACAGCCGATCGATTTTATCGGGATTTTTCCTTGAAAAGGGTATATTACAGCGGCTATATCCCCGTAAATAACGAAGCTAACCTACCTGCTATTGGAAACCAGCCGCCTATTATACGCGAAAACCGCCTTTATCAAACAGATTGGCTAATGCGCTTTTACGGGTTTGAGGTACATGAAATCGTCAATGATCAGTTTCCCAATTTAGAGCTGGATATTGACCCCAAATTAAGCTGGGCCTTACGTAACCCACAGCTTTTTCCCGTTGATCTCAATACGGCGGATTATCGCCTGATTCTCCGCGTGCCAGGTATAGGAGTGAAATCTGCCAAGAAAATAGTATCTGCAAGAAAGTTTGGGAAACTGCATACTTATCAATTGAAAAAACTGGGAATAGCCTATAACCGTGCACAATATTTTATACATTGTGCCGACTCTCCTTTTGTTCTGCGCGAAAAGGATGCTACAACCTTAAAACAGCTTATCTTACAGCAAGGGCAAAGCAAATGGCTAAAAACACCGATGGGGCAACTCGTTTTATTTTGAAGGAAAAAACATGACCACCTATCTCTTCGACGGTAGCTTCTGTGGACTACTAACAGCTATTTTTGAATCATACGAACGCAAAAACAAGCAAGTAAGGTTAGTAGAAAAAGGATATTATTTTAATGAGTTTTTTACCGAACCTCTTCTTGTAATTAGCGACAAGATCAAAGCAGAACGCGTTTGGCAGGGCATCAAAAAAAATCTTTCTGAGACGCATCAACGTACATTTTACAGTGCCTATCTGGCTGAACGATCAGCGATATATCAATCATTGTTTGATTACGCTTTACTGATTTTTGATTCTCCAAAGGGAATTGAAAACAATTATGTTAACCCCCACGTACTGGCGATTACGCAGGCCGCACAACTAGTACAACGGGAAAAACACCGAATGAAGGCTTTTATTAGGTTTCAAAAGTCTGCTGCTGGGATCTATTCTGCCATTATAAAACCTGATTTCAATGTATTGCCTCTTATTGTATCTCATTTTCAGAACCGTTACGCAGATCAGCAATGGCTTATCTATGATGAACAGCGCAAATATGGTCTTTACTATGATCAACTAACTGTTCGAGAAGTTACATTGGAATTTAAGGGAAGAAATGATTTGGCTAAACCAGCAGAAATAACTTTTGATGAAAAGGAAGGGCTGTATCAAACGCTTTGGCAAGACTATTTCCGCAGCACCAATATCCGGGAACGCCAAAACAAAAAACTCCATATCCAACATGTACCGAAGCGATACTGGCGCTATCTAATTGAAAAGAAAGATCGGCTGGGCTAATGCCCGATTTTATTATGGCATTCCACCATCTGTCCTAAAAGGTGACGCAGGCAATCGTTCTGCATTATAGAGATTAGGATTTACTGGATTATCCCCCCAAGCATAGCGAACATATTGAGGCTTAAGCACCTCATCCGCCCAGACTTCGACCTTACTCCCGACAATTTTTGCTTTCGCCCAAACGAATTTTTTATCGGCCCCAGCTATAGCAAATGCTGATAATTCTTCGTCATCTATGCTGATCAATCCACCGCCCGTATTGGTGAAGTTGATGATGATCTTATCATTTTTAATTTCAGCAGATTGATAAAGTGGCCCGCTGTATATTAAATCCTTCTCTCCATAGTTCAGGTGCCTGGCAAGCAGCGACAGCCGGTCGCCCACTCCCTTTTTATTATCAGGGTGAATATCATTCCATTCTCCTAAATCAATTGTAACTGCCATCCCTGTATGCGGCAAATACAGTGTTTTTAGGGCTGCCTCCCTGACTATAGCCCAATCACTTTCTACAGGTAAATAATTCGCATCGCCAAAATTGGGCAGCTGCACATAATAAAAGGGAAGATCCGGATTTGAAAACTGGTGACGCCAATCTTGGATAAGAGCGGGCAGCAGTTTTTCGTAATTTTGGGCATTAGCTACATTACTCTCGCCCTGATACCACAACACCCCTTTGATCGCATAAGTGCTAAATGGTGCAATCATGGCATTATATAGTGCAGTAGGCTGATTCTGTTCGATGATCTTCTCATGCTCTGGCCTCCTCTCCTCTGGAGGGTATACCTGACCAACTTTGTACTGCCAATAGCCTTTTAGATCTATAAATTGATTGTCGATGAGCAGATTATAGGGTTTATCAGGAACAAACCCGCCTTTCCCGGCCGAATTCTCTACCCGAATGACGATCAGGTTTTTCCCCGCTTTCAATAAACCATTGGGTATCTTATACCGCCTTTGCGGATATTGATAAGCAGTATGTCCAACTTCTTGGCCATTTACGTATACCCTATCTGCATCAACAATCCTACCCATAAACAACATCCCTTCCTTTCTGGCTATTGATTCAGCAACAGTGATTTCTTTTCGGTACCATACTACACCGTCTAAATCCCGAATTCCCTGATCTTCCCAATATCCCGGAATATTGATGGTTTTCCAACCTTTGGGTATATAATCGGGATGAAACCATTTTTGATCGCCACCTAAACCTTTATCCGGCTCGAATTGCTTATCATCATTTTTTTGCATGGCTTCTTTCTTACTTTTCACGTAGGTCGTATCCTTGTTTCGGCTTATAACTGCCTGGATGGAAGAAAAATCTTTGAGCCCCTCTTCGCTTGTCCATGCCTCAATAGGCGTACCGCCCACGCTGGAATTGATGATCCCGATAGGAATGTGGTATCGCTCGTAGATCGCTCTGGCAAAGAAATAAGCAACGGCAGAAAAATCCCTTACATTTTCGGTGTTTGCCCATTTCCACGCGCCCTGCTTCAACTCTTGACTAGGCCCACCGAGGCTGGTAGCGGTCGGCACCCAGAACTGACGAATTTCTGGGAAGTTGGCGTTGGCAATATCTTCAGCGTAGGTAATATCATGGAGGCCCATTTGATGAACCATATTAGACTGACCAGCGCATAACCATATATCTCCAATCAGGATATCCTTTAACGTCAACTTATTTTTTCCTTGTAGGTGCATTTCGTAAGGTCCACCGGCTTTCATTGACGGAAAGGTAACTTTCCATTTTCCTTCGGCATCGGTTATTGCGGAAACCTGTTTTCCGTGAAAAATAATCTTCACTCTTTCTCCAGGGGAGGCCCAACCCCACAGATTTAAGGGGACATCCCTTTGCAAGATCATGCTGTCGCTAATAAGTTTTGGCAGGCGAATCTGCGCAAAATTATGTTGTTTTGTGATTAAACACAACGCAAGGAACACGAATGCGGATTTGACTAAGTTCATATTAAATCAGTATACTATAATAATCTATTGGAAGCTAACTTTATACAATTCACTAAATGCCTACTACCACGTCAAGCAATTTTAAACATGTGTTACTTTAATTTGTTCAACCACATCATCTACTAATGCATATCTTCAAGCATCAAAGCCTGAGATAATGTTTTGCTTAATTTCTATTTTCCTTTTTAGGTTGATGTACTCGGAAGGCAGCATATTAAATCTGGCTCTAAAAGCTTTCGCAAAATAATTAGGCGTAGCAAATCCAACAGAATAGCATACCTGTGCCACATTTAAATCGCTCTTTTCTAAAAGTATGGCCGCCTTATCTAATTTCACCGAACGAATAAACTCTATCGGTGTTTCACCTGTCAATTCAAGCATTTTGGTGTATAAAGAACCTCTGCTCATCCCCACATTCCGGCTCAAATCTTCAACGGATAACCTAGCATTTGTAAGATTGGATTCTATATATTCAAGGACCTTACCTAAAAGTTTTTCATGCTCAGACACTATTTTAACCTCAGGTCTCGATACGGTAAGCTGTTTGCTATAGGTACGCTTAAGCTGCTGGTTCAGTGCGAGCAAATTGCGGATTTTAACATGTAGAATCTCGAAATTAAAGGGTTTGGTCATATAATCACTGGCTCCGGTTTCGAGCCCGAGAAGCTGATTTTCCTTTCCGGTAAGTGCTGTAAGCAAAATAACCGGAATGTGGTTAGTACGTTTATCGGCCTTAATTTTCCGGCATAATTCAATGCCACTTAAATAGGGCATACTAATATCCGATACCACCAGTTGGGGATGTAAAGACAAAACTTTTTGCCAGCCTTCTTTGCCATTACTTGCTTCAACTATCCTGTAGAATGTTTTTAGATTATCTTTCAAATAGAAACGGAAGTCCTCATTATCTTCTACCAACAGAATCAAGGGAAGAGCGGTATCTCGAACAGTATCTCTTGAACACTCCTCAGGCGTTGTTCTCTCAGTCAACAATTCTTCTACAGCATCTTCATTTGCTAAACCGGTATCCTCGATTTCAGTAAATGGAAAGTAGAGACTAAAGGTTGAACCTTTCCCTGCAATACTCTCTACTTCAATAGTCCCACCATGCATTTTAACAAATTCCTTGGCGATAGACAACCCAATTCCGCTTCCCTGATTCAGTACTGCTCCTTGGATTTCACTCTGAAAGAATCGATCAAATATCCTTTCTTTTACTTCTTCTTGCATTCCAACACCAGTATCCGATAAAATTATTGTTAAACCTTCTTTGCCATTACGATGTGCAATTTTGAGCGAGACTTCTCCCCCTTCTAACGTAAATTTAAAAGCATTAGACAGCAGATTAAATAAAATTCTCTCCACTTTATTATGGTCAAAAAAGGTGAAATAAGTTTTAATATTGCTTCTAAATTCAAAATTAATGCTCTTGCGATCGGCAAGGTCTTTGAAAGATTCTGCAACTTCTCTTATAAAAGCAATAAAATCACCTTCGGTAGTTTGCAATTTCTGCTCCTGCTCTTTAATATTCCTAAAATCCAATAGTTGGTTAACGAGATTGAGCAGTCTGCGGGCATTTCTTTTAATCATTTGTAACCGCTGATTCCGTGGATTATTGGTTTCCTGTTGGATTAATTGCTGCACCGGCCCCATAATAAGCGATATCGGCGTACGGAATTCATGGCTCAAATTAGTGAGAAACTTGATCTTCATCTGGTCAAATTCATGTAAACGTTCGGACTCACGTCGCTCTTGCTCAATCAGTTGCTGCACCTGAAGCCTTTCCTGTTCAATAACAAAGCGTGCTTTTAGTTTTTGAATACCTCGATGACGGATTAAAAGCAGTATGGAAACAACAGCTATCAAATAAAATGTGTAAGCATAAATGGTTAACCAAAAAGGAGGGCGAACAACAACCTTGATGGAGGTAACCGGTGTTATCCACTCTTCAGTATCACTGGCGGCCTTTACCTTGAAAATATATTCTCCCGGATCGAGATTGGTATAAACCGCCGTAGTGGTTTGTCCCACACTGTTCCAATCCTTGTCAAAGTTTTCAAGTTTATAGAAATATCGATTTTCCTGCGGTGAAGTAAAATTAAGCGCCACAAAACTTAACGAAAAATTTTGTTTATAGTCTAATTGAATTTCGTTTGCTACTGAAATATGTTGCTGAATGGGGGAATTTTTGGCCGGCTGAACACGTTGATTGGAAATTTTTAAATCGGTTAAAACCACTCTGGGAACGCTTTTATTAAAAGGTAAGCGCTGTGGGTCGAAATAATTAAACCCGTCTGTACCACCAAAGAACAGTCGTCCATTAGCTAATTTTAATCCAGCTCCCAAAACAAAGGGGCTACGTTGGATGCCATTATAGTATGAATAGTTTTTAAACTTTCTAGCGATAAGATCAAAACTGCTGATCCCTTTATTGGTGCTCAGCCAAATTTTCCCATGATTATCCTCCAATATCTTGTAGACCACTCCATTGGCAAGTCCATTTTCCTCCGAAAAGGAAACCATAGCACCATCTTCCGTATAACGGGTTAGGCCTCCTCCTGCAGTTCCGACCCAAACGGTTCCTTCACGCCCAGTATAGAGCGCGGTGATATTGTCACTGGGTAAATCGCTGTTGGCTTTGTTTAAAATCTTCGAAGAACCGGTAAGTGGATTATAAATGGCAATTCCTGTCCCACTGGAACCAATCCATATATTACCCTGTCGGTCTTCCTCTATCGCCCGAATATAACCATTCAATGGGATACTTGGTTGTCCGGCTTGATTTCCATTATAATGAATGAAGACTTTTCGCTGGTTATCATAACACGTTACTCCTTCTCCATTTGCTCCAATCCAGACATTTCCCCTACTATCAACTTTTAAACAAAAAATATTATTCCCACTAATGGATGACGAGTTGTTTCCTGCTTTTAATTGTCTACACCGGCCGGTTTGGGTATTTAAAATAAATAAACCGTTTAAATAGGTTCCTATCCATATTTCTTGCGCTTTTCTTTCCATAGCTAGAATAGACAAGCTACCACCATCAGAGGCACAGCCTATGGGAATATGACGAAATGTTCCTGTGGTTGCATTAAAAAGATTGAGTCCACCGCCATCGGTACCCACATATATTCGTCCTGCCTCACCTTCAACGAAAGAGGTTACTACAGGAGCACTTAAGCCAACCGGATCAAAAGGATTACTTTGTCTCAAATTAAAAAAGGCCAGATTTTTATCGTATTTATTGATTCCCCCGCGAAAAGTGGCTACCCAAAAAACTCCCTGGTTATCAATTAATATTCCCTTCACCGATTTTCCGACCAAGCTATATTGGTTACGCGTATTCCGTTCTACCCGGGAAACCTTTCCTTTTACGGGCTCCAGCATATCAAGCCCTTCCTCGGTTCCTATCCAAAGTTTTCCCTCCGGATCGGTAGCTATGGTATAAATAATATTGCTACTCAAACTCGATCTCTCGGCTTGATGATGATGATAATTGATAAATCCTTTACCATCAGGCATCAACATGCTCAAACCCTCCGTTGTACCCACCCAAATATTCCCCTGCATATCTTCTGTAATAGCACTGATATAGTTTCCGGAAAGACTGGACGAATTTTCGTCAGAATGAGCAAAATGCTCCAACACCTGTTCCTTTGACTTATACTGGTAAAGACCCGTACGGGTTCCCAGCCAAATCCGCATTTTTCTATCACGATAAAGCTGTAAAACTGCCTGTTGTACGATCTTTCGATCTTGTTCTCTTTTTAATCTTAAGGTTGAAAATTTTCCAGTTTTGGAATCTAAAATAGAAAGCCCTTCATAGTTCGCTATCCAGATATACAGATTGGCATCACTGGTAACAGCTGTTATCGACATGGTTTCCGTCTCTTTAAAATTCCGGAAGGCATCCTTTTCCCGATCATACCACACCAAACCGGATCGTGTTCCTATCCATAAATTGCCTGCCTCATCCTCATGAAGATCTAAGATGTCATTAGCAGCGATGCTGGTCGTGTCTCCTATTTTATGCCGATAGATTGTAAAATGCTGTCCATCAAATTTATTCAAGCCATCGTCAGTACCAAACCACATATATCCCATATGATCTTTGAGAATAGCGGTAACTACATTAGAAGAAAGCCCATCCTTGCTGCTAATATTAAAGAAGTTTAAATCGCGATCCTGTGGATATACAGTTTTGCAAAGGAGCAACAAAAAAAAAGCACGGAAAAGAAACTTCTGAAACTTGATAAACATAATTTCAACGATTAAATTTACTGAGGTTCTATCAGCTTATTTTCGAATAGATGATTATTCACTTAAGCTTCTGCTTAAAAATAATTTAAATTATACGGTTTATACGCAACGCTGGTTTCGTAGGCTTAAAAATAATATTCTTCTTTCACTTTCAAGCAATTTAAATGTGCTATTTATCATTCTATTACCATTTTACTTTCTGGGGCACCTAAATAAGTAGATTTCAATCCGCCCATATCCAACATGATTTTTTGGAAGACAATGCCCGGTTCAAGCGGCCGGATACGAATAATGTGGAAACCAGTGGTATCAATCATATGAACTGTCGTGGTTTCGATAATGCGTTTAGCTTGCCATTCGCCCAATTCTCCCCTGTAATGCCCATTGATATTCACTACTTGTTCCTCCCCACCATCAACAGATATGCCATAGCGCAAACCTTTATTGGCATTGAAATTTAAAGTTGGCGAGGTAAGCACGATTAGTTTTGCTTTTCCCGTTGTTTTGAGGTCAACCCGATATTCAAGGTATACTTGCTCTTTTGGAGTAGCTGTAACCGGCGTGGTTGTTACTCCCGAAAGCGTTTTACCTAAATCGGGGATTGTGACCCACGATACCTCTCCGCTTTTACCGGCATCGTTATAATGTGCTGCTTCTATGGAAATATAGCCATCAGTTTCTGCAAAGACGTGCTGTTGCATTTTTTCACCTACAGCAACATACTTCACAGATGGCATGATACTTTTTGGTGGATCGTTCCAGCTACTGTAACCAATACGCACCTGATCCATCATATACGGCCATTTGCCATTTGCAATATCTTGGTTATAATGCACTGTCAATACTGAATCTCGTCCAAAACAGGCCTTTGCCCTATCCGCCCAAAGGTTGGCTTGTGCATCATTTCTCTCAGCGAAATATTTATTTTTAGCTACGGCATAGTACATTTCATACAAATTAGCGCAAGCGTTAATCGGAAAGAGCACCAGTTCATCAAAAGCATCTCTACTTTCTTTCGGTAAGATGTAGTAAAGGCGCATTGCGTCAACCAATAGATTACGATAGTCGTTCGTTACCCTTTCAAATTCATCATAATGCTCTAAACTATAGGTGTTCTCGTCCAGCAATTCGGGTGTTACACGGTGGTTGTATTTGGTGTAGGTATTGATCAGCCGCGCCGCTTCTCTCGCATATTTAGCACCAAATTGCTGGGCACACCAAGCCTCTGTATGCTGCAATAAATTCGAAGCATTGAAACGGTTTGGATCCCATGCCATATCTAAAAAGAACGAAATGGGATATTCCATTGGTTTAAGGTCGCCCACATTCACAATCCATACACGGTCAACGCCATAGCGGTAGGCCAGATTCATTTGTTCCCATACCCGTTGTATCTGGCTTACATTGATCCATTTCGAATTACGGGGCCCACCCACATAATCAAAATGATAATAAATACCGTATCCGCCTTGTCGTTCTTTATCACTGAGGCTTGGCAGCTTTCTGATATTGCCCCAATTATCATCGCATAACAATAAAGTAACGTCATCTGGTACACGCATTCCTTTATCGTAATAATCCTGTACTTCCTTATACAGAGCCCATAGCTGTGGTGTTTCTGCTACAGGTTTTCCGGTGACATCCTGTATAATTTTACGCTGGTCGTGTACAATCTGTTCGAGTAGCTGGATATTACTTTCCTCGCTCATGGGCTCATCGCCATCGCCCCTCATACCTATCGTAACGATACTTTCATGATTGCCCATATTCTGGATGCCATCCTCCCAGAATTTTCGGAGTACCTGAGCATTGCTTTGATAATCCCATGTGCCCTTTCCAAAGCGTTTCCATTCCTCCTGGGCACGCTGCATGGGTTCGTGGTGAGAAGTTCCAATGACCACCCCGTACTCATCGGCTACTACCGGATTCAGTTTATCATCATCATTGAAGGCTTTTCCCCACATGGCAGGCCACATATAGTTACCTTTAAGCCGAAGGATCAGTTCAAACACTTTCTCATAAAAATGATGATTTAAACCACCGAATTTTTCATTTGCCCACCCTGTTAAAGCGGGAGCTTCGTCGTTCAGAAAAATTCCCCGATACTTAACTGCCGGCTCTTTTAATACATGGCGGCCCGGAAGCAGGTAGATTTCATTATGCTGTTTTATCGGTACATCTGCCCACCAGTACCAAGGGGAAACACCAATTTGTGCGGAAAGCGTGTAAATACCATAAATAGTACCCCGCTTGTCACTTCCGGCAATCACATAGGCCCGTTCCACCCCTGTTAGCGGGTTCTCTACGAGCTGTAACAAGGAAGATTCCCATTTTCCGCTAATATCGCGTACATCGATTTTATTGGTTTTTATCAACTGATCAATGATAGCACTGTGACCGATGGTTCCGGCGATAACCACTGTTCCAGCTGCTTTTGTAGGACATTGATTGCTCCAATAAACCGCATTACCGCTTACGGATTTCAGATCCTGCTGGAAATTTATCAAAGCCTTGGTCACTCCTGCCCATTCATCTTCGCTACTCACCAATGTAGTTTTTATTCCTGCCGCAGTAAGCGGGTGTGCCCCCGCTGTTTGATGGAAAGACACATAGGGTTCGGGTTCTATCGCGTGGGCTTTGCACATAATCAGCAGCAGTCCACACCAAATTATATTTTTCAGAAATGCTATCATGCTATTAAAATTTACGACTTTCTAATGGTGATACCATCTATTTGTATAAGGAAAGCGGATCCGCCGATTGCAGGTATTCTAAATCATATACCGGACGCTCCAGTTCAAAGGGAATCGGCCGCCTGCTAAATTGTTGAAAATAGAGCAGGCAAGCGTCTTTCCAAACCTGTGCATCCCTTTCTTGTCGCCTTAATTTGTTTTGCACTTCTTTAAAGCGCTGCTCATCCACATAGTCCTGCATCTTATCCCATACTTTTTGAAAACCCCTTACTTGATGCACACCTTTATCATAACGGTAACAGAGTTCATCCCATAGCGTACGGCCACTTTTTGTTTGATAATCCCAGGGAAGGTGATGAAACCAAAGCAAATAAATTTCCGGACAGGTACCTACCTCATTAAATTGCGAAGCTAAGGGCTCGTGATACTGACTCACGGCGTTGCTGCCGCTTCCTGTTCTATCAAAGCCAATTCCAAGCGTATCCGCCTGATGATAATAAGGAGGAGTCCAGTCTACCCGCATATTTTTTGGCGCCCACCACGGGCCTGGGCCATAATGTTCATGGGCCGCAAAAATATGATGCAAGCCTAAAGGCATCGAATAATTTACTGCCGCTTCGTGGCTGTCCATCATTATTTTTTTTACCGGCTCTAAAAAGTCGCTGCCCCAATTCTTTTGGTTATCTACTTCATTCGTATCTGCGAAAGTAAGTTTTAACCATTCGTCTGCAATTTGCTCACTACTCAGCTGGTTATTCCAGGCTAAGCGCCCAAAAGCATACCAATTGGCCTGTGCAAAGGTATGGCCACACCAATTGGCATCTAATCCTGTATTGGCAACCCCAGCTATTGCAGTATAAGGTTGGTTAAAAAGACTTCCATCGGTGCATTTAGCAACAGTGCTGCCCGGTCCCTCTTGGTAGGTATCACTTTTTAGACACTCTTCCCATAGGGTAGATAAAAACACCAATTGATAAGCATGTCCGAGATATTCCTGAGTGATCTGCAGTTCGGGCATGACGGACGTTTTTTTCATTGCCCCGAAAAGCGGACTAAAAGGCTCGCGCGGCTGAAAATCGATCGGACCATTCTTCACCTGTACAATCACATTGTCCCGGAATTTCCCATCTAAGGGCATAAATTCATCATAGGCCTGCTTGGCTCGGTCTTTATCGCTAGGGTTGTATACAAATGCCCGCCACATGACGATACCACCATAAGGTTTCAACGCATTGGCTATCATATTGGCACCATCGGCATGGTTACGGCCAAAATCCTGTGGCCCCGATTGTCCCTCGCTGTTCGCTTTTACCAAAAAGCCACCAAAATCGGGCACCAAGGTATAGATTTCTTTTACTTTGATTTTCCACCAATTGATCACTGCTGCATCCAATGGATCGGAAGTTTTTAAGCCTCCCAACCTTTCCGGAGAAGCAAAATTGACTGAGAGATAAGTTTTGATGCCATAAGGGCGCAAAACATCGGCAATGGCTTTTACTCTTTTTAACAGCTCTTCCGAAAGTATTTTAGGTGATGCATTTACATTGTTTAATACACTCCCGTTAATTCCTATGGAAGCATTAGCTTCGGCGTACTCTTCCCATAGCTTTCGGTCATTATCCGTTACCGTAAGGTCTTTTTCTCCCCGCCAAAATAGTGAACGCCCTGCATAACCACGCTCGACCGAGCCATCCAGGTTGTCCCAATGGTTTAAGATCCGACGCTGATAAGCAGGATTTACGATATCTTCTTTTTCAATCTGCCCACTTTGTTGCCGTCGTAATAATTCATATACTCCATATAAGATTCCAGCATCGGCATTAGCCTGTACGCCAGCGGCATCAAGCTTAAATCCATCATCCTTTATCATCTTATCTTTTTGTATCCGTAGCCTAACTGTTGCTCCAGATTCCCCTTGCCATCTTTCTTGCAATGCTTTTACAGCATGGTTGATGATCGCTGATTTAGCGGAACATATCACAGTAACCGGCCTGGCATTTTTTTTCCGTAGCCAAAGTTGATGCCCGTCTTCTGCTTGTGCAATGAGGAGGGCAAAAAAGCCTAACAAAAAGATACCGATGCTTTTTCTGATTTGTGTATTCAACATAAGCTTTATTGGATTGATCTTCATTTAATAAATTACGGATGAGCAGTTTGTCCATAGGGGTCAATCGGAATAATCTTACCCGCTGGTGTATAATGCAATTCCGTTACTTTCATACTTCGAAGATGTGTTTTCCCTTCGGAAAGTTCTGTATCATGATAAAAAAGGTACCATTTTCCCTTAAACTCCACAATGGCATGATGGGTAGTCCATCCTATTACCGGCTTTAAGATCACGCCCTGATAGGTAAACGGGCCATAAGGGTTGTCGCCAATTGCATAGCAGAGCAAATGGGTATCACCGGTAGAATAGGAAAAGTAATATTTCCCTTTATACTTGTGCATCCAAGCGGCTTCGAAGAACCGTCTTTCATGGTCGCCGCCTTTCATTGGTTGGCCATCTTCATTAAGAATAAGCACATCCTTTGGCTTTTCGGCAAACTCTGTCATCCCGCTTTCCATCTTAGCTATTTTTGGACTTAACGCCGGTTGGTCATCTTGTTCCAAATCGGTAGCAGACCCATTGGCATCAAAACTTCCGCCTGCCCATTTTTGCAATTGTCCGCCCCATATGCCACCAAAATACATGTAGCTTTGGTCGTCCGTATCGGTAAATACCGCGGGATCGATACTAAAACTATGCTTAATGGGATCAGGATGCGCTTTGAAAGGCCCCTGCGGACGATCGCTCACTGCAACACCTATCCGAAATATTCCTTCTTTGTCTTTTGCCGGAAAATACAAATAATAGTTGCCGTTTTTAAATGCCGCATCCGGTGCCCATAATTGCTTTTCTGCCCATGGCACATCGCTAAGCTGCAAAGCTATGCCGTAATCCCTAACCTCGCCACCTAGACTGTCCATAGAGTAGACATAATAGTCTTTCATGGCAAAATGATCTCCATTATCATTTTCTGGAATACCCGCATCATAGTCATGCGAAGGATAAATGAAAATTTTACCTTCAAAAACATGAGCAGAGGGGTCGGCACTATAACGCTTGCTTACCAAAGGTTTCGAAATAGCGTTTGCAAAGCGTTCTTTTTCTGACAGTGAATCGTTAGTAGCAACGGAATCGGTTTGATCGTGGTTTGCACGGTATTGTGTACACGAGACGGCCAAAGCTATAATCGGTAAAAAATACGTTAATTTCATCTATAAATAATTAATTCGTTAATATATTATCTTCTAAGGGCCCTCACGAACCGGCCGACACGTTATATCAGCTATCATTTAGCTTTAAAGAATCGACATAATAAAAGATTGGCTGCAATAATTGAGCAACCAACCTAATTAAATATGCATGCGCTAATTATATCCTGGGTTCTGATAAGTATCGGTGGCGCCTTCCATACCATCGAGCTGGCCTTGCGGAATGGGGCGCAGATAGAGATATGGCTGAATGTTGCGTGTTACCGTTACCGGCGTATGATCTCCTTTTGCACTTCCGCAAATTTCGTAAGTGGAAGCGATATCTGCCCACTTTTGCGTACGTACCAAATCGTACCAGCGATAACCTTCACCATAGTATTCACGCGAGCGTTCTGCCAAAATATAATTCATGTCGATGGTAGCCGAAGTGGCAGCAATCATGGCGGCGCTATGATCTTCTACTTTAGCGGTATTTCCATTGTTATTCCAGCGCCATTTGCCGGCGCGCGCGCGAAGCACGTTAATCAAGTCTTTAGCGCTCTTACCTGCTTGGGGGGCCGCACCTTTTACGGTTGCTTCGGCAGCTACAAAATAAAGCTCTGAGAATTTGGCAATGTTAAACGGACGTGTACTGGCCGCATTTGGTTCTCCCAGTCCGCTGCCATTATCGGTACGATGAGGACCAAGCTTCCAAAGTCCTGGATATACAATTCTACTAATACCGCGCGGTGATATTACAAAATCGGCTCTGCCGGGTAATACCCCTGCACCAACATTACTGTTATAGGTTGAATTGGCATAATCAATAGGTGTAGTTGGCTCTTCGTCCAGAAAGGTGAGTATCGCCCCGCCTGGTGCAACCTGTAAATTATTTGCATTATATAGCGAACCATTAATACCGGCTTTTTCCCAATTGCCCCGGTAAACGGTAGTAAAAGTACCATCGTAACGGGAATCATTTGTTTTGTCGGCAAAAGTGTTCTCAATTGCGCCGATGGTAGGTGTCATACGAATCCACGGACGTCCTAAGTCTTGTGATGCTTCGCGCTGCACAGAACTTACGGCTGTCCATGTAACACTAGAGGAACTGCTTCTAATGTCTGTATAATTCCATGTCATCATCCAACCGGCAAAATTTTCCGGAGCCTCGCCGTTGCTATACGTAAGGCTGCCTCCGTTATAAAATTCGCTTGTCTCTGTATGGTCGGCGTACAGCAAAATTTCATTATTACGATCATTGTCTGCTAGATTAACATCATAATATGTTTCCTGTAAACCGAAAGGACCCGGATTATCGATCGCGGTTGCGGCTATGTCGTAGGCCGCCTGGAAATACCACTGAGCGTCATGCCCATCCGGATCGGTCCGCCCAGTCTCGGGGTAGGTAGGAATGTTGTTGGGGTTTTCCAGCCACCAACCATAGGTTAGGTAAGCCTTTGCCAAATAAAGACGGGCAACTGTTTTTGTAACGCCACCGGTTACACGGCCAGCATCTGGCAAATCATTTACTGCTATCAGCAAATCTGGAAATATAGCCTTGGTATAGACTTCTGGCACCGTGTTGCGAACAGAGGTTCTTATGGGGTTCGTGTTGAACTTCAATTCTCCTGCACCCAAATCTAAGGGTACTCCCCCGAAAGTTTGTACCAGTAAAAAATAATCAAAAGCCCTGAAGAATCTGGCTTCTGCAATCAGTGCATCCGAAATCGTTTCTACTTCAACCGCATTTTCAATGATACCGCTGGCCGTGTTGATATTAGGGAATGCAACTCCCCAAACTACATCGGCACGACTACTGCTGGAAGTAATATTTCCCTGCCCGGAAACATCCATGACCTTAAAGTTTTCGTCCGCGCTTTGCGCATAGGTTACTTCATCGGTACCTGTTTCGCAGGTATTATAATAATAGGCCTGTCCATATATATAACGCAAGTGGGCATACATCGATGTCAATCCGCCATAAACACCTTTTTCTGTTTTGAAAAAACCAGGTTCGTAAATGCTCCGGGGCTGTTCTTCCAGAATATCAGTGCAACCCACCATGAACAACACCATTATAGCTGTTCCTATAAAAGTCTTTATATGAATACGTTTCATCTGTCTATTTTTTAAAATGTTAAATTAATACCAATCAAGTAATTGCGTGTTGAAGGCGTGTTAGTGCCTATAGTAAGCAGCCGTCTCTGATAAGATGTTGTTACTGCCGCATTTTCGTCGCCATATGAATTGGTTTCGGGATCCATACCCGATTCTTTATGATAGGGTGAGAACAGTACAAATGGGTTCTGTACAGTACAGTAAACCCGAAGTCTATCAATACCAACATCTTGGACCCATTTTTGGTTGAAGTTATACCCCAAGGAAATGGTGCGTATCTTTAGATAGGATGCATCAAAATACCCCAAAGTAGAGCCATACTTTGGATTATCACCACTTATTAAACCACCTGGCTTTGGATACTTAGCGTCCGTATGCTCCGGTGTCCAGTAGTCCACTTTTACATTTCCCCTACGTCCGCTCAACATATTGAGGTAGCCAGAAGACCCATATAGAGTGCTGATAAGGACGCCATGATTTTGGAAGACACCTACTGCGCTCAGGTCAAATCCTTTATAAGCTATACGGGTATTAAAGCCGCCCTGAAAATCGGGGTCTACACTCATGATTTGCCTGTCATCTGGGCCAATTGCCCTTACGGGTGTACCATCATCGTTGTAATCACCGGTATATTTTACCTTAATCATACCTACATTTCCACCAGGCTCCAGAACGTCTAAATACGGATCACCTTCTTGCCAAAGTCCTGTTTTCTCATAGTCGTAGATTACATTAACAGGGTGACCTACAAACCACCAGTTGCTTTCATCCCTACCCTGTCCAGAAGAAAGCGATACCAACTTATTGCGATTTGCGTACAGGTTGATACCAGCGTCCCAGGTCCAACCATTAACATTATCCAATATCCTTCCGTTAAGCGAAAGTTCGAAACCCTTATTTTGTGTTTCCCCAATATTTGCCGTATAGCTGCTTACACCGGAAGTACTAGGTAAATTCACCCCTAACAAAATATCTTTGGTATTCGTTATATAATACTCCAGGGAACCAGATAGGCGATTGTTCAAAACGGTAAAGTCCAGACCATAGTTCCAGGTTTCAGAATATTCCCAACCCAAATTAGCATTAGGTAATTCAGATACATAGTACCCGGTAACGTATGTATCATTACCAAAGTTGTAAGGCCGGGTGCTTAATCGTCCTAAGGTAGCGTAAGGGGCAATAGCCTGATTAGAGGTTTGCCCATAGCCCACACGCAACTTCAACATGTCTATAAAAGTAATATCATGCATAAACGATTCTTTTCCGATATTCCATCCAGCTGACACTGCAGGATAGGTGTGCCACTTGTGTCCTTTAGCTAACCTTGAGGAGCCGTCAGAACGCACGGTAGCCGTAAGCATATAGCGGTCGTTGTATGAATACATAACACGTCCCATCCACGACATCAAACCGCTCAGCTGGTAGTCCTGATCATTGGGGTCAACCGTAATTTCGCCCGCAGCCTGCCCCAGATTGTAGAATTGGAAGGCGTCGGCAGGAATATCCTTTGCGGCCATTCGTGAACTATTGAATTTAGTTTGCTCGGTAGAATACAGCGCTACAACATTCACCTGATGTTTTTCATTAAAGGTTCGATCATACGTCAGCAGATTTTCAACTGCCCAATGATAGGTATGCGAATTGCCAACAGAAGCGGTTGATGGAGTTGTAGGAGTTGCACTGTTTATTCCTTCTCCTGTATAAGCACCATCATTACTTTGGCGGAAATCCAAGCCAACGTTGGCACGATATTTCAAACCTTCTACTCCAGGTATTTTTACTTCGCCATATAGGGTATTATAAGAGCCGTATGCCCTGGTTTCGCTCAACCATTTATCTTCTAATCCTTCTATTATTTCCCTTGAATACACCCATTGCTCATCTAGCGGCATTCTCACCGTTCTTTTCCAAGTGCCGTCATCGTTATAAGGATTGGCAATGGGAGACGCGTTTAAGAGGCCGTACATACCCAATTGAGAGCCTTCAGTAACGTTGTAATTATTGTTTGTAGTAAAACCAAAACGGAAGCGTTCGCCTACTTGCTGATCAATACTTCCACGTAATGAAAAGCGATTGTATTGTTGTGTGGGCACTACTCCTTCATCTTTATAGTAACCTGCACCAAAATTGTAACTTCCCTTTTCCGTACCACCGGAAACACCTACGTCATGACTCGTTACGATAGCAGTTCTGTAAAATAATTTCTGCCAATCGGTATTTATATCATCCGATTCATCTACCCCATTTGTATACTGACCGGCTGCCTGCCGGAGTGCTACAAATTCCTGCCCATTCATCATGGGGTATTCACCAAAAACATTTTTCAGGCCCTGATAACCATTGTAATTTACCTGAGCCTTTTGTCCGATTTGCCCTTTATTAGTGCTCACCAATATAACACCATTAGCACCGCGCGATCCGTAAATGGCGGTTGCAGAAGCATCTTTCAGAATATCAATGCTCTTGATATCATTAGGATTAATATCATTAATAGACCCAGCAAAAGGAATACCGTCGAGCACCACCAGGGGATCATTGCTGGCATTCAGCGAGCGGGTACCACGGATACGGATTTGCATCGAGGCGCCCGGTTTAGATGAAGTTTGCGCCATTTCCACCCCCGCTATGCGGCCCTGTAATGCCCTGGAGATATCAGCAGATGGTACATCACGCATTTTATCACCACTGATGGAAGCAACCGAGCCTGTAACCGCTTCTTTCCGTTGGGTACCATATCCCACAACGACAACCTGCGAAAGAGATTCTGTATTTAGCGCAAGGCTTACATCAACCACCGATTGGTCACCCACAGTTACTTCTTTTGGTATATATCCTATGAACGAAAACACCAAAACAGCATTCTTCCCGGGCACTTTAATAGTGTAATTACCATTTTCATCGCTCATAGTGCCTGAGCTGGTACCTTTCAATTGTATATTGACTCCAGATAGATCTGTACCCGATTCGTCAACAACCTTGCCCTTTACTACAGTTTGAGCTTGAGCAGTGATTGTTAAGGGAATCAAAAGGGTCAGCATTAAAATGGCGCAGAGGAGCCTGAAACACCTCCAGCGTGCAATAACAGAAAATTGTAAAATTGCATTTTTCATAAAATTAAAAATTTAGTTATAGTTTGGTTAAAATTGTAAGTAACTCACTGGTATAGCTATTGGTTAATTGGACTTTCAAAAAATGAACATGCTCTTAAAATTTAAAACAAGATCGACTTTTTGGTTGGTTTACTTGGATATTTTACTCATTCGTACCATTGCAAATGTATTCACTTTGGCAAACAACACCTGATACAAATGTTCATATTAATAGAAAAAATGTTTAACTGATAGTACTGGATGAAGAATGATTTTCACAGAAAAACCCTGTAGATACAGCGAGAAAGGCACATTGGCTATGAAATACAAGGTAACTTGCTAGGGGAGAAAGGTTTGGCCACACCCATCCCATGAAGGGACGGCTTCATTTTGCTTTGACGGATGAATGGGAACCCGATAATCTACGTTAAGGGGGAAGGCTATTTCAAATGCGAACAATCCATCTGTCAACAATTTAATTAATTATAAGTCGGCTGACAGATGGATTGTTATTTGTTGCTAATAAAGGGCGTCGATCTACTATTGACTATTCAGGTAGCGCAAATGCAATGTAGCTATCGCCCTTAGGTGTTCCTAACTTAGTACCCCCACAGGCAATTACAATATATTGCTTCCCATTTAGCTTATAAGTACTTGGCGTTGCAAAACCTGCCGCAGGAAGCAGGTACTCCAATAACAGCTCGCCCGTTTTTTTGTTATAGGCCCTAAACATCCCGTCTTTGGTAGCCGCAATGAAAAGTAATCCACCAGCCGTGACCACCGGACCACCGTAGTTCTCTGTGCCTGTCTCCGCATAACCTTCAGCCTTAAGCTCTTTGAAGGTTCCTAATGGCTTTTGCCATAAATGATTGCCCGTATTCAGATCAATTGCGGTTAATGTTCCCCAAGGTGGAGTTATAGCCGGGTATCCCCTGTCATCCAAAAACTTATTATAACCATTAAACCGATACGGCGACTTTGCCTTGGCTTCTTTCTCGGCCAGATCAATCCCTCTGGCAATTGATGGAGCCTCGGTTTTCTCTTCCCCAAATAAAAAGTCTATAATAGCCTGTTTTTCTGCTGCTCCGATCTGACTAAAGCCCGGCATCATTCCTTTTCCATTGGTGATCAGTTTCGATATTTCATCCCTTTTCATTTGCTGCTTCACATCGATTAATGCGGGGTAGCCACTGGCAGGATTACCCTTCCGTTCGGGGCCATGGCAGGCTACACAGTAATTGTTATACAAGACATGACCTTGACTGTATTCGCTGTCGTAGTTTCCGGATGTTTTCACCAAACTGAACAACCATGCCATTTCATTCGCATTTACATACATAATGCCGTCGGGATCTACGGCAGCGCCGCCCCACTCTGCACCTCCATCGGCCCCAGGTAGTATTAGCGTTTGCTTATCCACTTCCAAAGGATGGAAGAGCCCCTTATTCGCTTTGCGGTAAACCTCCACAAGTTCTTTCCGATTGTGCGCTATAGGGCTAATTTCGTCTTCGGTTATCTCCTGTCTCGCAAAAGGTTTAGGGGCTGTGGGTATGGGCTGTGTGGCCCAGGCCTCCTCTCCGGGTACATTTGATGATTTAAATACTTTTTCTTCAATATCAAACAAAGGTTTACCGGTTTCGCGCTCAAACACAAATACAAAACCTGTTTTCGTAATTTGCGCTACCGCATCAACTTCTTTACCATTTCTTTTTACCCGGATTAAGTTTGGAGGAGCTGGCAGATCACGATCCCAAATATCATGATGAACGGTTTGATAGTGCCAAATATGTTGACCTGTGCGTGCATCCAATGCAATCAAACTGTTTGCATATTCGTTCTTTCCATGGCGTTCTGCCCCATAAAAGTCGAATGCTGTCGAGCCCGTCGGCACAAACACTATTCCGCGTTTCCGATCAATAGCCATTCCAGCCCAGTTATTTGCACCGCCAATAGCGTCATTTTTATAGGCATCCGCCGGCCAAGTTTCATATCCGGGCTCCCCGGGGTGGGGAATAGTATGGAATACCCATATCAACTTTCCCGTTTTTATATTGAAAGCTTGTATATAACCAGGAGCGGCCCCCTCCCCCTCACCGACCCTAATCGGCATAATGATAATGTCTTCAAATACCGTCCCTGGGGTAGTCGACCCAACAAATTTCCCTTCCGCCGCTTTACCTAATCCCAATTTCAGACTCACCTTACCGCCATCTCCGAATGTATCGATAACTTTTCCTGTATGGGCATCCAATGCGGTCAACCATTCGCCATAGGCAAAAACGATCCGTTTGTCGTTCCCATCCTCCCAATAAACAACCCCACGATTGACGTTACCCGAAAACCCCTCGCTCGATTTATTTTTCCAAAGCTCTTTGCCTGTTGCTGCATGCAATGCAAAAACATAATTGGATGCTGTTACGCCATATAAGACCGTATCGACCATAATCGGATTACATTGAACCTGTCCGGAATCGCCCGAATGGTATTCCCATGCTACCTGAAGATCTTTTACATTATCTATATTGATCTGATCAAGTGTGGAATAATGATTTCTGTCTGCACCCCCGAGATACTCCCGCCATTCATTGGCATGTCCATCGTCTTTTCTTTTATCAGAATCAATGCATGACGAAAGAAGCAACAGTATTCCAAAAAGTAAAACTGGTAAGTTGCATTTAAATTTTGATTGTATTACGAGCACTTTTCTAAAGTTTTGAATTATTTTCATTGTTTCTCAATATCCAGGATTTTGTTTTAACGTTGGCATACCATCCTTTATACTTTGTGTAATAGCATAAGTGGGAATGGGCAGGTATTCATCACGATTTGGATGAAATCGAACTCCCCCAGAGAAGAGCAATGCTCTCCTTGAGGCTTCCTTTGGTAAATAATTTCCATTGATCTCCTGTTCTGCAATACCCCACCGAACCAGATCAAAAAATCGGTGTCCCTCTTCCGCTAATTCTACCAGCCTTTCAAACCTAACAGCGTTTCTAGCCTCTTCCTGATTAGTCCAGGGAGAAGTCCAACTGTTTATGACGTAGTTAGCGGCATAAGCAGCTCCATCTATTGTATTTAGTTTTGACTGAGCCGCCCTTCCGCGCACCCTGTTTACATAAGCCCTAGCTTGATCCAAATTACCCAATTCCACTTCGCACTCGGCAGCCATTAATAACACATCGGCAAACCGCATAGGCATATAGTCTAAAGCACTTGAATAGTACCAATTGGTTTTAACGGCGTACCCCGCATTGAACTCAGCTTTCGAAAAAACCTGTTTCTTTCCACAGTAGGCTCCGCCATTCTGAATAGATTCACCGGGAGGGGCTGTGAAAGCAACACCTGTCATCATACCCCAATCCAAATATGGTATCCCCCTGCGTCCTACGGTATGGTCCAATCGTGGATCCAGATTTCCCTGATAAGGTGTAAAAGGATCACTATCCGGAATCCCTTCAAATGGGCTAACATTCTCTTCATTAAATGTATTTAATAATGGTAAGCCGTTCTCATCTGTTCTAAAAGCATTTACGACAAACTGGGAAGGGCGGAAAAACCAGGAATTAGTGCCGCCAGCAATACCATTTGGATAAGTTAACAATGCATCCAAATAACCATTAGTACCCGATGCATCAATTGTCATTTGCAGTTCCAGAACAGACTCTTTATTATTTTGCGTTGCTATGCGAAAATTATCTGAGAAATCCGGCATAAGATCATATTTAACACCACGGCTATTGACGCCTTGATTAATAACGTCGTCAAAAATCTTTTTTGCCGCGTCATATTTATGCTGATATAATAAGGCCTTGGCCAAATATGCACCCGCAGCCCACTTGTTTACCCTGCCTACCTGTTCTTTCACCGGCTCTAAGTTTTCATATGCAAATCTTAAGTCGGCCTCTATATTTGGCCATATATCTATATACACGCCGCTTTCATCCGTATTAGGTATTTTGTAATCTGTCACATTCTCATCAATAAAAGGAACATTACCAAATATCTTTTTTGCTTCAAAATGCTGGAAAGCCCTGATAAACTTACTTTCTGCTTCTATCTGGATCCGTTCTTCATCCGTCAATTGATCCGGCGACATTAACTTCAAAAATTTCAATACCTGGTTTGCTCTTCCGACCCCATCGTAAATGGAGTTCCATTTATTTGAGATATTGGGATTGGAAGGATCCACATTGTATTGCATAATAGCATTAACTTCCGGTTGATCAGAAAAATTAACGCCAGCTTTATAGGCCTCTCCTCCTCTAATGCTGCCATATAACCAATTACTAGCTCCAATTGACATGCCTATGTCGCTGGCTTGCTGATTACCGTCCAGCCCGGCATAAGCACCAATCAGAATCCCTTCCATACCTTTTTTTGTTACGAGGTTGCTTTCGGTGTATACCCCTTGACCCTTTTCATCTAAAAAACCTTTACTGCACGAACCAAACATTAATATGCTCGGTATAAGCGCTATAAACATTGATTTTAATTTCATGTTTTTGTATATTTTTATCAAAGTTTACCTGTTTCGTACATCCGATACAGGCTTATTTTTTTGTTTATTCAGTCCCCATTCTCCATGACCTCATATTTCCTTACCAAGATGTTTCTTATTAAAGCAATTACTCTTTTCCTCAAGCTTTCCAGTAGTTGATACCTAAAAGGAGAGATTGAGTCCAAAAAGAAATTGTCGCGGTGAAGGAAAACCAGACAGATCGACACCTAAAGCCTGATCTCCCTGCCCGGTAGAAATTAATCCTAAATCGGGGTCTGCACCTGAATATTTAGTAAGTGTAAAAAGGTTTTGCACCTGCAAATAAACCCTGGCATTGCTTACTTTAATCCTTTCCATCCAGCTATTAGGAAAAGTAAAACCAAACTGGAGCGTCTTTAACCTAAGGTAGGAGCCATCCTCAACATAAAAAGAAAGGCTATTGCTTGTAACAAAAGAAGTATATCCGTTTTCGTCTCCTACACCTAACTTAGGCGTTTTGGCGATAGCCGCAGTTTCTGGGGTCCAGGCTTCATATAACTTGCCGCTTGCTACATTTCCACCCAATACTCCCATATAGGTAAAAAACTTATTATTATTAAACAGTTCATTTCCCTGATTCCAAAACAGAAATCCAGTTAAGTCGAAATTTTTATATTTAAAGCCAAGATTGAATCCAACCTGAAAATCGGGATGAGGCGAGCCCAAAATTGTCCTATCGGCCGTAGTGATATCCCCGTCTCCATCATAGTCCACATACCTCCATGTTCCCACCCTTCCTGGGGAGCCACCTATTGTCGGACCATTCGCCACTTCTTCTTCTGTATTATAAAAGCCATCGATCTGGTATCCGTAGAAGGATGAAACGGGCTCCCCTTCTGTTGTTAGCAGTACATTTCCCAGTCGCCCGGCAGGAAGAAGCTGAACTGTATTTTCATCGTTGAGTTTTGTGAGTTCATTTTTATAATGACTGAAGCTTAGCCCTAAATCGTAATTCAGTTCTTTCCCGATTTTACCGGTTGTGTTGACCTGAAAATCGACCCCTCTGTTTCGCATCGTGCCAATATTGATCAAAGGAAGCGTTATCATAGGCTCCAGGGAGTTTCTCAATTGTGGTACTAATAAGTCCTTTGTATCTTTTTGATAGATGTCCGTGGTGAAACTCAATCTTCCATCGAAAAGCGTAATATCAAGGCCTATATTAGTTGCCTCCGTAGTCTCCCATTTCGTATTACTGTTTCCCACCGTATTCACAACAAAACCTTGAGTGCTACCATTATTACCTCCTTCCACATCGTAAAATGCAGCAGTTGGAGTAGACATATAAGTTGAATATTGATTGAGGAATGGTACATTGGAAATACTTCCCATCTGGCCCCAACCAGCTCGCAACTTCAGGTCACTGAGCCAAGTGATATCTTTCAAGAAAGACTCTTCCGAAATTCTCCATCCGGCACCAAAAGAAGGGAAATTGGCATACTTTGCATTTTCTCCAAACAAGGAAGATCCATCTCTTCTAAAAGTAGCGTTAAAAAGATACCGGTCCTTCAAAGTATAATCAGCCCTGGCAAAATAAGAGAATAATGAGCTGTTTCCGAGATTAGGGTTTTGCAGGGCGATATCCGAAAGTGCACTGGGAATAGCCGTGTTTAGGGATAAAAAATCGTCTGTTTCTATGTCAAATCCATTCACAGAGACTGAAATATCTCTTCTCGAGTTTTTTACTGCTTCAGTACCTGCTAATACTTTTATACGATGCTCACCAAAGTCCTTTTCATAATTTACCGTATTCGTCCAGGTCCAGTTGAAAAAGTTTACGCTACCTTCCTGCAGCTGCGTCACCGTTCTTCTTTCCGAGCGCTCATATCCCTGCAAGTACGCCCGCTTGAAACTTCCGTTGGAGGCATCTATTCCAAAACTTGTCCGGAAAGACAAGCCTTTTGTAATAGCCACTTCGGCAAATGCATTTCCAAAAGTCCTCAAACTTTTATTAAACCAATCTTTTCTTCTATAGAGGTATGCAACCGGATTCCAACTGATACCGGAAACTCCTCCGATAAGGGAGCCTCCAAAGCCACCATTTATATCATATACCGGAATAAAAGGGGCACTACGATATGCATTTGCCCATGCATTCTGTTCGCCTACCAAATTGCCATTATCCCCTTTTCTATTATCATAAGATAGTTGTAAATTCTCTCCAATAGTCAAAAAACTGAGCGGTTTGAAAGACGTATTTACACGGACCGAGAAACGGTCATATCCGGTGTATTTAAAGGTACCTTCCTGGTTGATATAATTCAGACCAACAGCGAATGCTGACTTCTCCGAGCCACCGCTCAGCTCCAATTGCTGATTATGTATCAAAGCTTTTTGAGACATTGCCCTAAACCAATCCGTTCCCATACTGGTTTTAAAGATTTGATAAACATTTGAATAATCTGCTATGCTGTACAAATCGGGATTTATCCGCGGATCATCGGCCGAAGCGCCACCCCTGTAAGCATTACTTACGATATAGTATTCCGGAATGCTGAAAGCTCCATGTTTTCCATAAATCGGATCAATATAGCTTTCATCGGTTGTTTTATTGAGGTAATCCATCATCTGGCTTGTATTGAGCAAACTAGGAACCTTGTTATAAGGCAGCACCTGCAATCCAACATAACTACTATAGGACAAAGAAGTCTTATCACCGCTACCCTGTTTTGTGGTGATCACAATCACACCATTTGCTGCTCTCGCCCCATAAATAGAGGCGGAAGAGGCATCTTTTAACACCTGTAGCGATTCCACATCTTCGGGGTTTATTCTTGATGGATCTGTTGTTGGAACACCATCTATAACATACAATGGATTGTTATTTCCGTAGGAGGAGAAACCCCTTATCCGCACCGCAGCTGTACTCCCGGGATCCCCTGAAGTGCTCACCGTAACTCCCGCAGCTCTACCCTGAAGCTGGGACGCTAGGTTTGGTGAAGGGGTAGATTTGAGTTCATCAGCTTTTACAACCGCTACGGCGCCTATTATATCCTTTTTCCGCTGCGCAGAATATCCGGTTACTACCACGGCGTCCAGCGATGTAGCCCCATCTTCCAGTGTAACATTCAAGGGAGCTTCATCTGTTACTACAATTTCTTTTTTTACAAAGCCTATATAGGAGAACACCAGCACCCCATTTTCAGGAATTTTAAGATTAAAAGCGCCTTTCTCATTTGTGGTAGTACCAATATTTGTTCCCTTTAACTTAACGCTAACCCCCGGGAGGGAATCTCCATTAATATCACTAACCTTCCCTGTTACATCGAGGTCTTGCTGTTTAGCACCTTTTGATGATATAATCAGTACAAGGCCATCACCAAATTCCCTATATTGAAGATTGGTACTAGAAAGGATATTGGTAAGCGCTTCCAAAACAGGTATATTTTCGCCCACTAGCGAAATACTTTTATCTGGCAAAAACTTTTCGGTATAGAGAAAACGGATATCACTTTTTTCTTCTAGTAAAGAGAGTGCTTTTTTAAGCTTGACATCTTTAAAGTTTACATTCACTTTGGACTTTTGAGCGTAACCGTTTGCGAAGCTTTGAAAGTATACCAAAACGGTTAAAAAAATAGTCCACTTGAACATTAGTAAAAATTGTTTGGGTAAAAAAACAGAAAAAAAAATTCCGCAAAGAACTTGTTTGAACAGTTCCTTCTTTTTCATAATTTTGAATTATTAAGTTAAAAATCTGATTAAGCTTTTAAGCTTTGTTGGCTTTTAAGAGAAGTGTTAGCCGCACTTCTCTTTTTTAAAATAAAATCACATCATTTCCATTAAGTTTAAAGTCAAAATAATCAATTAGCTGCAGTGCTGTGAGCATATGTGAAATATCTTCATTCACTACAGAACCAGTAAATTTCTTTTCATATATCGCTGGATCCAAAACCTGTATATGAATATTATACCATCTCTCCAGTTTGGGTATTAAGGTTCTCATCGGTTCATCGGAAAAAATAAGCCTATTTTTCGTCCATGAAATTTCTTGGATAAGTTCTTCGTTTTCTAGGTTTATTTTAGATAAATGTCCCAACGTAATTTTATATTTTTTAATTGCTGTCTTTTTTATGGTTTTCTCCAGCGGTTTACTGAAGGATATTTTTTCATTCGGACGTAAACGGATCTTCTCTTTTGGATTTCTGTTGAAGCTGAGCTCTACCGCTCCGCTGATTAAAGTGGCTTCGGATATGCCATCTGTTGGATAGGCCTTGATATTAAAAGAAGTTCCAAGAACCCGTACGGTCATTTCTTTCGTTTCTATAAGAAAAGGTGAATCTGCTCTTTTCGCTACGTCGAAGAATGCCTCTCCTTCCAAAAACACCTTCCGAATAGATTCGCTGGAAAAATCAAAAGACATCTTACTATCTGCATTTAGCCACACCTTCGTCCCATCAGGTAAGTGTAATTCTTTACGGATTCCTCTTTCGGACCTAATTTCAGTGATATTATTAGTGGTTCTTTTACTGAAATCAAAATATACGCTTGTTAGAAATAAGAGGAGGACGACTATCGTTGCAGTACCGAAATAGATTAATAGCTTATCTTTTTTATTCTTACCATTGGTTTGCGTCATATTGATTTGCTCTAGTCGCTCTTCATTTATTTCGATAAATTGCTCTTGAAATTGCTTAGAATGTGACTCCAAAGCATTATTCGTTCTATCAAAATTAATGCTTTTCCATAATTGGCTAATATATTCTTCTTTATAAATAGAATCAGGATCCTTAACCAGGTAGCGATTTAACTCTTCCTCTTCCGAAGGAGACAAGCTTCCGGAATGCCTTTTTAATAGTAACTCAATAATACGCTCCTCAGACATATAATGATTTTAGTATACAAGGTTAATTGGCCCTTTGTATATATAAGACATTTATTTTGGAGAATGTACCTAGTTAGCTAGAGATTTTTTTGAATAAACCGAGATAGAAGCCTAGACTTTATATTCATTTTTCAACTCTTGGTATAGTTTCTTCACTGCTGCAACCATATGTGCATTTACTGTTCTAACAGAGATATTGAGGATTTCTGCCGTTTGTTTGTAAGTGAAGCCATCTTCTTTCACCAATTTAAAAACGAGTTTGCATTGTTTAGGTAGGCAATCAATAATTTTTTGCAATTTGATTTGCAGTTCATTACTTATTAAGAGCAATTCAGGATCGTTGTTATCCACATACATATCAATATCAACATCGTCCAAGCTTATCTCTTTTCTACCGGATTGCTTTTTAAGATAATTGATGGATAGGTTTCTGGCTATCGTAAAAACATAATACTTTGTTTTTTGTATTTCTCTTAGCTTTTCCCGATTTTTCCATAACTGGTAAAAAACGTCGCCTGTTATTTCTTCCGCTGCTTCAACTGATTTAACAAACCCTACAACAAACCTTAATACAGGCTTAAATAAACATTGAAATAGCTTTTGGAAACTGGGATCTTTGTTAACTTCTGTTAAGTTTTTCAACAATTCATTCACTTTGGTAAGGCTTATAGTACCAAATATAAAGATTGTCTTGAAAATAAAAAATTTTACTTTCTGCAATTTCACTATTTGGCACTCTTATTTTTGTTGTTTAAGCCCCTTGTTCAAACATTGTTTGCAAAAGTCCATAAATACCTCCCTATTGCGGGACTTCATCTTGGTTGCGGTGAAAGCGGGATTGGCTGCGTCGCACTGGCCCGCACGCTATGGCCGCAGCCATCCCAAGGAGAGGTGGCTGCGTCGCGCTTTCCCCTTGCCTTAATCCGTAGCGAAAAAGTTCGAACCCCTGGGCCAACTCTGGTTCATTTTAGCGAGACCCTACAAGACCAAATTTTAGGGGTCTCGCTGGGGTCTCGTTTGAAACTGGAATAAGGAAATAGTTAGGAAGGCCTATAAAAGCAAAAACCCTATAAATAGTGCTATTTATAGGGTTCTGATATTAAATATCTTGATGGGTGCGGAAAGTGAGGGATTCGAACCCCCGGTCCTGTTACAGACAACGGTTTTCAAGACCGCCGCATTCGACCACTCTGCCAACTTTCCGGCACAAAAGTACAAACTCCATCCATTTTAACAAATTTAAATTTGTCTTTTTTCGTATATGCAAAGTAACTCCTTCATTCCTTGTGTATTATTTTTCTTTAAAATACATCAAGCTGCTTAAATTTACTATTTACAGCAGTTATTAACGATTACCATTAACACAACTACCATCTCTCCTCTCCACGTTGAATCCATTACTGGTACACCTACCCCCTTATTCTCTATTCTTCTTTCTATATCCCCAATAAAACAATTGGGGCAATACCGTTAAGGAAAGTATCATACAAATCAACAGCCCTCCAACGATCATGATTGCCAAAGGCTTCTGGATTTCGGCTCCCATCCCTGTCGACAGCGCAGCAGGCAACAAACCCATAGAACCCATCAGTGCAATCATTACAATAGGGCGTATCCTGCTTTGCACACCACTGGAAACCGCTTCTTGCAGGTTCATTTTTCGTAAATTTTCTTTCATTACAGCTAAGAGGATAATACCGTTAATCGTGTTTACGCCAAACAGAATAATAAAACCGATTCCCGCAGAAATCCCGAAGGTGGTATTGGTTACCCAAAGGGAAATGAATCCTCCAATAAAGGCAAAGGGAATCGTTCCGGCTGCAATCAGCGTATCCTTTAGCGTTCCAAAATTAAAATAAAGCAAGAAGAGGATCAGCATTAACACAGCCGGTACAATTAAGGCCAGCTGCTTGGATGCCCTTTCCTTACTCTCAAATTCACCGGCCCATTCGATCTTGTGCGATTGGGGTATTTGAACTTCTTTATCCACTTTAGCTCTTGCCTCCGCAATGGTACTTCCCAAATCTCTCCCTTCAATACTGAATCCAACCGCAATATACCTACTGCTGCCTTCACGATAAATAAACGTAGGCCCGGTAATATAAGCGATAGTGGCAATCTCCTTTAATGGAATTTTCTTGCCATCGATAGCTGGAATCAATATTTCTCCGATTTTGCTTTCATCATCTCTATAGGCTTTAGCAAAGCGAAGCCTTACATCGAACATGCGTTCATTTTCATAGAATTTGGTGGCGGCGCGTCCACCAATGGCCATCTCTATTACGGCCTGTGCATCAGCAATATCAATACCATAGCGTGCCATTTTATGGTCGTGCAATTGTATCCTTAATTCAGGTAACCCAATATTCCGATACACATTTATATCCGATATCCCACTTACATGCTTAATACTATTCGCTACTTGATCGGCATATTCTTCCAGATCAAATAAATTTTCACCAAAAATTTTCACCACTAAGGAGCTTTTTACCCCGGCAACATACTCCTCCACATTATCCTGAATAGGCTGACTGAAACCAAACACAATTCCGGGATAAGATTGTAAAGTTGTTCGTATTTCTTCTACCAAGTTGTCTTTACTCAAATTAGATGCCCACTCCTTTTCGGGGAATAGCTGTATATGAAACTCAATATTGAAAAAACCTGTTGGATCCGTTCCGTCATTAGGCCTGCCTACCTGGGTCAATACAAATTTTACCTCCTTGAAATTCCTGATCTTAGCTTTCATCTCTTCGGCAAGACGAACCGATTCTTCAAGGTTTACACTATTGGGTAAGGTAGCCCGAACATACAATGCGCCCTCATTTAGTTTCGGAATAAATTCCGTTCCGTAAAATAGAAAGCTCGTGGTACAGACTAACATAAGGGACACAAAACCAATTAAGGTTAATTTCCGGTGTTTATTGCTCCAAAGAAAAAGTTTAAACAAATTATGCTTAAAGAAGCTTGAAATTATATTCTGTTTTTCAGTAATATTCTTTCGCAACATTAGCCTGCACATTGCCGGAACGTAAGTTATACTCAAAATTAATGAGCCTAATAAAGCGTAGCCCAAAGTAAATGCTAAAGGTGAAAACATCTTGCCTTCTACTTTTTGAAAGGAAAAAATTGGGATAAGCGCTACTATCAAAATAAGCTGTGCAAACACAATATACCCCGCCACACTTCCCGCACTCTTTTTGATTAAGCCCATTTTGCTGACCTTATTAAAGCGTTCCATGCCGAGATGCTGGGCTTTCTTTTCCATAGCTACAAAAACCGTTTCAACAATTACGAGGGTACCTTCCAGCAGTAGTCCGAAATCAATGGCACCTAGTGAGATTAGATTAGCGGGTAGCCCTTGTATCCGCAGCATCGTTAGTGCAAAAAGAAAAGCCAATGGTATTACGGACGCCACAATAACCGTAGTTCTCCAATTAAATAGGAAGATAAATACAATAACTGATACAAATATGATACCTTCTATTAAGTTCTTGCTCACGGTATGCACCGTGATGTTAACCAGTTCCGTTCGATCTATAAATGGCTCTATTTTTACGTCCTTAGGAAGGGTGGTCCTGTTCAGTTCCGCAATTTTTTCCTTTAATTTTGGAATTACATCGCTTGGGTTCTCGCCTCGAAGCATCATCACGATGCCCTGTACCAGATCATCATCGTCTTGTAAGCCCACCTGCCCTAATCGAGGTTTTGCACCGATTTCTACCGCAGCAATGTGCTTAACCAGAATAGGTGTATTTCCTTTAACCTTGATCAAGATGTTTTCAATATCTTCTTTCTTTTCCAACAAGCCTACACCGCGTACTACATAAGCCTGATTACCTCTTTCTATCACATCGCCGCCCACATTGATATTGCTCTTAGAAACCGCTTCGAAAACGTCCAAAGGCGATAAATCATAATTCGCTAATTCCGTAGGATTGATTTTTATTTCATAAATCTTTTCTTCACCACCAAAACTAACCACATCCGAAACGCCCGGCACTGCCACTAATTCCCGCTCAATTACCCAATCTTGAAGAGCTGTTATTTCCCTAATGGGTCTTTTGCTTTTGATGACGTAACGAAAAATTTCCCCAGTTGCCCCCGAAGGTGGTTCGATTTCCGGAGTTGCCCCTTCGGGCAAATCGGCACCCTGCAACCGATTAGCAGCATATTGCTGGGCATAAAAATCTTCTACCTCATCATCAAAAATTACCGTAACTACCGAGAGCCCAAATAAAGAAATAGAACGCACTTCTGCCTTTTTAGGAATGGTATTCATTTCTTTCATCAAAGGCAGCGTTACAAACTTTTCCACCTCCTCTGCACTTCTGCCCGGCCATTGCGTAATAATCCTTGCACGGGTATTGGTTACATCGGGATAGGCTTCAATGGGTGTATGGATATAGCTTATAATGCCTGCAATTACCAGCAGTCCGGTAAGGAAAAATACAATGATGTAATTCTTAAGCGAAAACGCAACAATTCCCTGAATAAATCTCTTCATTTTGCCTTAGTTTTGCAAATTTTTAATCTGTTCGTAAATAAGTAATTGGTTTTGGGTAATGATCTTCTCTCCTTCTTCCAGTCCTTTTGCTATAAAAACCCGATCATTGTTTTTAACCAGAATTTCAACTTTACGAATTTCGATAGTACAGTCGTCCTTATAAACTAAGACGTAATTTTCATTATCAGAAAATACAATTGCAGCTACTGGAATATTAACAGCTTCTATGGGCTGCTTCTTTGTTACGAATACATCAACGAGCATTCCAGGTTTAAGTTTCATAGCGGGGTTAGCTAATACAATCCTTGCTTTTAAGACCTTTTCATTATCATCCAATACCTGAGAGATTACCGCAATTTTACCTTTAAAAACTTCATCAGGATAAGAGAGTGTTTGTATGGCTACTTCCATACCTTGCGTTATATTTTGAATATTGGTTGCATAGATATTGGCCATCACCCATACTTCATCTAAATTTGAAATAGTAAAAAGCACTTCTCCGCCAGATGAAATCTGCTCGCCGGTTGAAATGGCCTTAGAAGTGATGATGCCCGATGCAGGTGCCTTTACCTGAAAAACTCCCCTTGAAGTACTGGCGCTATAAAGGTTGAGGTTGGCATCGACTCTTTGTTTTTCCGATTTTAAGATATCCAGTTCGCTTTGCACTTCAATCATCTCTTTCTGAGAGGCAATACCATCGCTATACATGGCTGTGGTTGCCTGTAGCTTCTTTTGCGCTACCCTTAATTGGGCATCAATGGTACTGCGTTGTGCCTGCAAGGCACTCAGCTCTATACTTTTCACCTCGGCCAATACCTGGTTTTTTGCTACTTTATCTCCCAAAGAAAAATTAGCACTTGCTACAATACCATCTATTAAGCTTACATAAGGTATGACCTTATCGGGATTGGCGTTTACATTACCCATCAGATGAATACTTTCTGAAACAGCGCTTTTCGGTACTGCTTCAATTTTTATTTTGGATTTAAATTTTTCATCCAAGCAGTATTGCTGAGGCTTTGTTTCCTGTGTCTCTTCTTTATGCCCGCAAGCGCTAAATACAAGCAGCAATGCCATTAGTGGTAATGCTTTGATTGTTTTCATTAGAATTTTGTTTTTTTAATGGCAGAATAAATATTAATATGTTTGTGCTGGTAGAATGGTACTTAAACGTTCCCATAAGTTTATGCCAATAACTATTTAACTACATCGTTCCCTACGGCGTAGTTAAGTTCCTCCGCCATATCATTTACCTCTTTTATGGCATCAAGAATCGTCTTTTTATTATCGAGATAGGCGTCCATAAAATCCAGGTATTCAAGCATACCAATATTTCGGTTTTTGAAATTCTCCGTATAGCTGATTAATAATTTATCTAAGTCGGATTCATAATCCGCACTTATTCCCTGTCGAAAATTGATTGCATTTAAAAAATTCTGATACGAAAGCGCTATTTCATTCGCTATACTATGCGTACTTTGTTGTGCAAGTAGATTAGCTTTTGCCTGCGCAAGCTGAGCATGTTTTATTTTGCCTTGATTGCGGTTAAAAATGGGCAAATCCATTGCTACACCGAAACCCACAAAATCCAACATGGTGCTCCCATTTCTATCGTAGGATCCAATCAGCGAAAAATCGGGAACCCGCTGTGCCTTTTCGTATGTATATAGTTTATGGTAATAATCTTCTTCCAATTTTGACAATTTGAGATCGGGCCTATTCTCGTTTGCTTTGGAAAGCAGTTTATTCAACCCTAAGGTATCAGCTGAACCAAGCTGCTTCGAGAAGCCTTCATCTTTTATTATTAGCTCGCTATCCGGCGGCAAGTGCATGAGTAATTTCAATTGTTTCTGGGCTTCATTAGCTTCTTTGTTAAGCACATTAATATTCTTTGCTATTTCCAACTGCTGCGCTTTAAGTCTTATATACTCTCCTTTTGGAACATTACCATGCGATACCTGCTGCTCATACGCTTGCGTAAGCTCACCGATTGATCCTAATTGCTGTTGAAAAATTCTTTTATTGAACTGTAGATATTGCAGCTGGGTAAGCTGCTTCCGAAATTCAAGCTTCAGATTTCGCAATAAGTCTTCAAAATATTGTTCCGACTGCGCTACCGATACCTGTTCTAAGGCTATTAATTTCTTTCTTTTTCCGGCTGTTTGAATGAGTTGCTCTATCTCTATAGCGAATTGCTGATTGCGACCGAAATTACCGAATAATGGCGGAGATACTTCCTGTCCTAGTGTTTGGCGTTTCGTTGCCCATAGGTTTACCTGATCTAATGTAAGTGATGGATTGGGCCATAATTTAGCCTGCTGTACCATAGCCTCTGCCTGCGGAATATTCAATTTTTCTGCCATTAAAGACAAGTTTTCGCGGAGGAATATCCCTTCGCACTCCATTTTACCTAGTCGTAAAGTATCCTGTGCACGGCTATTTGATGTAAGAAAAAAAAATGTCAATAGAAATAGGCAAGCTTTACACACATTCATTTTATATCCTGTTTAATGATGTGCAAAACTGCTTATTACTACCTTAAGAATAGCTTAAAGCAAATAAATTTTAGCTTAAAATCGGGCTACTTCAACTGATTAGATTAGAGGTTAAAGGGGGAATGTAACTTCAAAAATATTAAGATTATTTTCGATAGACGAATAAGATATCTTTGCGGAATGCAATTTTAAAATGCGTTTTGTCAAGACTAGACCTAAGCCAGATCCAGTTTTATTACGACTGTTTGCCCCTCGAAAGAAACGGGTAAATAGGTGTTTTCTTTCATCTTCAGCGAGCACGTCGCCTGAGTTTGAGATAACTATACTTAGTTTATCAGCATTTGTACAATCAATTTTTATATCCGCTTTCCCATTATCAGCATAAACTACCGCATTCATTAATAAATTGAAGAGTGCATGTTTAATAAGCAGTTCGTTTACTGCAATTACCAATTTTTCCTCGTCAATCCCTGCCGGAATATAGTTAATTTCGAAATTAAAACCTGAATATGCCATATTCAGGTCGGCTATTATATCAAAAATTAATTCATCTATTCGTTTGCGCTCCATGCCGATAGCTTGACCTGATTCTATTTTTGATATTTCCAGTAATACAGTAATTGTATTTCCCAAAGACTTGGCTTTTGATATTTGCTGTTCTAATATGGGCTTTACCTCTTCCAGCGTATCTTTATTAAGCGAGCGTTCCAATTCCGAAACCATTATAGCCAAAGGCGTTTTCAGTTCATGCGAGATATGGTTAATGCTATGCTTTTGAAAAGCAAAAGACTCATTAATACGTTTAAATAATTCGTTAAACCGTTCCACCAAGTAGCTCAGCTCGTAAGTCGTTGTTACAATATTTAACTGTTTATCATCCCTTTTATCTAAATCGTAGTTGTTTAGGTCTTCGGCCAAGGCTGTTATTGGCTTTGAAATAACTTTAGATAGATAAAAAGATATGAGTAATACAATAATGGTAGTAGCAATAAAAATCCCTATCAAAACCTTACCTAGGAAATTCTTTTTTGAGTATCCAAATTCATCATAGGCTTTACTGATAGCATAATAGGTTTTACCATTATATTCAGCATAAACGCCGATTAAATCATAATCTCCCTCTTTTGTTTCTATCCATTGCTTAGCTGGCGATAGGCTATTTAATATGGTGGATGATTGATGTATAGCTAAGTTATCGATACTTGAAAAAATCAAGTCTTTTTCTTTGTCGTACACCAATAATTTTTCATCATAAAAATCTTGAATATCCTGTTCATCCATAATATGCGCAAGTTCTTCGCTCATTTGCTTATATTCGTCAATAAGCCGGATGGTATAGTGAATTTTATTATTTTGTTGTTGCTGAAATTCTTCCTCTCTATGGGCTGCGAATAATGCGTATACAATAACTAATGAAATAGCTGATAGTGCAATAACTGTTGCAGAAAAGTAAATCAGTATTTTATTTCTTATACGCATTCCAGGTCGATATAATAACCGTATCCCACCTTTGTTTTTATGTTATTTTTATTGAATGGTTTATCTATTTTGTTTCGTAAAAAATTAACATAAACCTCAATGGTATTGGTATTGACGTTTACATAGGTTCCCCAGATTTCTTTGATTAATTCATTTTTCGAAACAATTTCTCCTTTATGCTCACATAGCTTAAGTAAAATTTGGTATTCTCTTGGCGTTAGGGCTATTTCTTTACCACCTCGAATAACTTTCTTCTGCGGAGTGTATATTGCAATATCATCTACCACTATGGGCATATTATGCTTGGGAACTTTTCCATGACTTCTTTTAACTAAGGAATTGACCCGTAAAAGCAATTCCCGCATAAAGAAAGGTTTAGTGAGGTAATCGTCTGCCCCACAATCGAAGCCTTTCACCTTATCTTCTAGATCGCCAAAGGCTGTTAGCATTAAAACCGGAGCATCATTATTATACTTCCTGAAATCCTTGCATAAATCAAATCCATTTTTGCCAGGAAGATTAATATCCATTATAATGCAGTCGAACGTATCTCTCATTAACAATCTTTCTGCAATAAGGCCGTCGAATACACTTTCTCCCTTTATGTTTTCTGCAGATAGCGCTTCTAGAATATTTCTATTGAGCGTTGGATTATCTTCAACTATCAAAATCTTCATGATACAAACTTAGCTAAATTGCTTTTTATACACGGCAGTACCCATGAGATTTCGCTTGGTAAGCAGGAAAACACGTTAGTGCATTTGCGGGTGCTTATTGCCATTATGACAAGTAACACAAGAAATGGCTTTTAAGGATCCATCTTTCCCCTGCTTATTAAAATATTTTTTGTTAATCTTTGCCGTCATACGCAACATATTGCGGGCAGTTTCCTTGTGATGATTTTCGTCACTCGCGAAATCTAATTTTGATGGATCATCTGCTCGTGCTGCATGACAAAAATTACATTTCACCCCTAATGCCACCTTAAAGCCATCCATTACTTTATCAAGGTCGTCGTGGCTAATATCTTTAGGTAGCACCTTAAGATTTTTGGCTTTATATTCTTGCTGTTGCGGCATAAATGCGCTTAAAATAGCGACAAAGCATAATGCAGCTGATATGGTTATAATTTTCTTGTAACGCATTTTAAATCGTTTAGTTAGTGTATAGCTAATGTAAGAAAAGTAGGCGAAAAGCTGTGTAAATTTTTTATATCAAAGTTGAAAAATTGATCCAATAGCAGATTTGGAGGAAATTGTAAAAAAGATATTTTCTTTGGATCAAGCAAATTTTTCTGGGAGGACACTCATACATTAATTGACTTTATTATTTCTGATTGCAGAATAAAAAAGAACCTTTAATTATTCACCATATGTCTTCTTTAAATGTGTTCATGAACTCTCCGCCAGCTGGCGGATCGGTTTATGCGCT
>Ga0182736_1000304_pt1 | contig 85440 bp, 67 predicted proteins | sample eDN5th30CKraftBY_FD_128882 | JGI IMG/M metagenome (GOLD analysis project Ga0182736, IMG submission 128882) | Enriched backyard soil microbial communities from Emeryville, California, USA - eDNA 5th pass 30_C Kraft BY (version 2) (version 2) | ecosystem: Environmental > Terrestrial > Soil >... | reverse complement strand
CGCTCGCGTCCGGAGCGACGCCACGTCGGAGCCGGCGTCGGGCTCGCTCATCCCGATGCACCACACGTCGGTGCCGGCGAGGATCCCGGGGAGCCACCGCTCCTGCTGCTCGGGGGTGCCGAACTGGAGGAGGGTCGGTCCGATCTGGCGGTCGGCGAAGTAGCAGGCGGCGAGGGGTGCGCCCTCGGCGATGAGCGCCTCGAACACCACGAAGCGCTCGATCGCGGGTCGTCCACCACCGCCGACGGCCGTGGGCCAGGTCATGCCGAGCCAACCCCGGTCGGCCAGCTCGAGGGCGAATCCGGGGTCGTGGCCCATGAGCCACCCGTCCTCCCGGATGTCTCGACGATCGGCCCCGGCCTGCCCGACGGCCCGTGCCTCCTGGCCGAGGGCGAGGAGGTCGGTCGAGAGCGCGAAGTCCACGACCAGGACCGTAGGGTGCGCGGATGCGTGCGATCGTGCTGACCGAGCACGGGGACCCCTCCGTGCTCACCCTGACCGACATCCCGGCGCCGGAGATCGGACCGGAGGACGTGCTGGTGGAGGTGGCCGCCACGGCCCTGAACCGGGCCGACCTGCTGCAGCGCCGTGGCTTCTACCCCGAGCCCGGCCCCAAGCGCGAGCACGAGGTGCCCGGCATGGAGCTGTCGGGCCGGGTGGCGGCGGTCGGCGCCCGGGTGGCCCGCTGGTCGGTGGGCGACGAGGTGATGGCGATCGTCGCCGGCGGCGCCTACGCCGAGCTGGTGTCCGTGCACGAGCGCCAGCTGATGCCGGTACCTGAGGGCGTCGACGTGGCGGATGCCGCGGCGATCCCCGAGGTCGGCATCACCGCCCACGATGCGCTGGTCGTCCAGGGCGGGCTGCGCCCGGGCGGGTGGGCGCTGGTGCACGCCGGCGCGTCGGGCGTCGGGTCGATGGCGGTCCAGATCGTGAAGGCGATGGGCGCCCGGGTGGTGACCACCACGTCGGCCGGCAAGGTCGAGGCCGTGCGGGCGCTCGGCGCCGACCGGGTGGTCGACTACAACGCCGAGGACTTCGTCGAGGCCGTGTCGGAGGCGACGAAGGGCGTCGGCGTCGACACCGTGCTCGATGTCGTGGGCGGCGACTACCTGATGCGCAACGTCGCCGCGATCCGCGTGGGCGGCTCGATCGTGCAGGTCGGCGTGATGGGCGGGGGAGCGACCGAGATCAACCTCGGGATGCTGCTGCCCAAGCGCGCCCACCTGATGGGGACGGTGCTGCGGCCTCGTCCCCTGGAGGAGAAGGCGGCGGCGTCCGCTCGCTTCGCAGCCGAGGTGATCCCGGCGATCGAGTCCGGAGCGATCCGGCCGGTGATCGACCGGCGCTACCCGATCGCGGAGATCGCCGATGCCCACCGGTACCTGGAGAGCAACGCCAACGTCGGCAAGGTCCTCATCGACCTCTGACCGCCGCGTTCACCAGGAGCGGTCCGAGCCACTCGGTGGCGACCCGCTCGGCGGCCGGGGTGCTCAGGTGCACGCCGTCGGGTCGGGCGTCGCGGTCCTCGGCCAGGCCGGCGTCGTCGATCCACCAGGCCAGGTCGGCGACGGCCACCTGCTCGGGGTTCGCGGCGGCGAGGCCGGCCATCGTGTCGTGGAGGACGGCGTGGCGCTCGGGTTCCTCCTGGGGCGAGTGGATCGGGTTCCAGATCGGGTTCACCGTGGGCTCGGCGATCCACACCACCTGCGGCGCACCGGCGTCGAGCACGGCCTGGGTGGCATCGGCGAAGTCCTGCTGGACGTGCCGCCGGTACTCGGGGTCCGTGGGGGCCTCGGGGCCGGTGCCCTCGAAGCGCTGGTTGATGACGTCCCATGCCGTCGTCATCATCATCACGACGTCGGGCTGCAGCTCGGCGACCTTGGCCGCGAGGACCTCGTCGACGTACTGGTCGCAGTCGGGCGAGATCTCCTGGTCGCCCTGGGGGAAGACCCGGGTGCCGCCTTGCACGAACCCGCATCCGGCCTGCCCGGCGATGGTGACCTGCGCCTGGTCGGGGTGCGCGGCCGCCCAGCGGGCCAGCCCGCCGCCGGTGGCCTTGGCGGTGCTGTCGCCCAGCACGAGGATCCGGACGGGCCGGTTGGTGGCGGGGGCGGCGAGCACCGCCTCGCGCCACGCATCGGGGGCGACGACGGCGCCGCTGGTGACGGCGAGGTCCTCGGTGGGCGCCTCGGGCCGGATGGCGGCCGCGTCGGCGGCATCGCCCGCGGTGTCGATCTGGAGCGACCGGTCGGGCACGGTGAGGGCGAGGACGAGCACCGCCACGGTCAGGACGCCGCCGGCGACCAGCGTGGGGCGCGGCGCCCAGCGGCCGAGCCGCACCGGGCGCTCGACGAGGTGGTAGGAGGCGATGGCCACGACGAGCGTCAGGCCGAGCCGGGCGGCGAGCAGCACGACGCCGCCGCGCCCGAGGCGAGCCTCGTCGACCAGCGTGAAGATCGGCCAGTGGAAGAGGTACACGCCGTAGCTGATGGCCCCGAGGGCGACGAGCGGCCGCAGCGACAGTCCGCGGCGCAGCGGCCCGTCGTGTTGGAGGCCGAGCAGCAGCACCACGGTGACGACCGACAGCGCCGGCAGCCAGCCCTCGTACGCCGGCCCGCTGGCCGACGGGAAGAACACGATGGCGAGGGCGATGAGCGCGAGGCAGATCGGAGCGGCGCCGCGCGCCCACCGAGGTGCACCGCGCTCGGCGACCACGGCGGCGGCGACGGCGCCGGTGAGGATCTCGCCGACGCGGGCGAAGGTCGACCAGTAGGCGGCCTCGGGACCCCAGACCGCCCCGATGACCGGTGCGGCGGCCACCGCGAGCAGTGCGGGCACGCCGAGCATCAGGATCAGCGACCGCCGGGTCCGCAGCGCCACCGCGGCCAAGCCGGCGAAGGCGAGCGGCCACACCCAGTAGAACTGCTCCTCGATCGCCAGCGACCAGTAGTGCTCGACCGGGCTGACCTGGCCGGCGGACTGGGCGAACAGGTCGCCGTAGCTGGTGTCACCCGTGAGCCGGAGCCAGTTGAAGACCTGGAGCGCGGCGGCCCAGATGTCGGTTCGCAGGTGCGTGACCTGGTCCCAGGCGCCGAGGCCGGACAGCACGATGATGCCGCCGAGGCACAGCGCGCTGGCCGGGAGCAGGCGCCGGGCCCGGCGGGCGTAGAACCCCGACGCGTCGATGCGCCCGGCCGAGCGGTGCTCGCGGATCAGCAGGCTGGTGATGAGGAAGCCCGAGAGGGTGAAGAACACCGACACGCCGACGTAGCCGCCGCCGAACCCGGGCACGTCGGCGTGGAACAGCAGCACCGCGGCCACGGCCAGGGCGCGGACGCCGTCGAGCGCGGGCTGGTACGCGAAGCGCTCGGGGGGTGCCTCCGTGGGCCGGGTGAGGGTCTCCATGGGTCAGAAGGCGGTGCCGGCTCGCAGTTCGGCGTCGGCTGCATCGGTCTTCGCCCGGCGCCGCACCGCCGGGATCTGGCGGAACACGAGCGCGGCGATGAAGCCGGCGATCATCCCCGCGGCGTGGGCTTCCGTCGCCACCTGGTCCAGGGGGTCGGTGAAGAGCTGGGTGACGAAGAAGAGCAGCAGCACGACGATGGCGGGCACGTACACGACCTGGAAGGCCGCGGTGGAGATCACGGTGAGGATGCGGCCACGCGGCAGCAGCACCAGGTATGCGCCCATGGCGACGGCGATGGCCCCGGACGCGCCGATGAGCGGGACGGGCGACCGTGCGTTGAAGGCCACGTAGCCGAGCGTGGCGACCATGCCGCCGAGCAGGTACAGGCCCAGGTAGTTGAGCCGGCCGAGGCGGTCCTCGACGGCGCTGCCGAAGACCCACAGGTAGAGCATGTTCCCGGCCAGGTGGGCGATGCTGCCGTGGAGGAACATGGCGGTGAGCAGGGCCAGCGAGATCGACTTGCCGGCGGGCGGCGAGTCGGGTCGCTCGCCCCGGCAGCCCGAGGGGTGCTGGGCCAGCGTCTTGCCGGTGGTGATCTCGCAGGACACCGCACCCCAGCGGTAGGCGAACTCCTCCTGCTCCTGGGCCTGCCAGTACTGGTCCTGGCGGTTGCTGATGCCGCCGCCCTGGAACCCGGCGGGCTGCACGAACAGGAACACCAGCACGTTGATGGCGATCAGGGCGATGGTGATCCAAGGGACCCGACGGGTCCGTTCGTCGTCGCGGAGCGGGAGGGCCACGTCAGCCCGCCAGTCCGAGGCGCATGCGCATCGCCCGTTGCCGCTGGGTCTCCGGGTCCAGCTTGGGGTCGGCGACGACGAGCGTGCCGCCGGCGACGTCGTGCAGCCCGCGGCCGGTGTCGTTGTACCGCATCATCGACATCGACACGAAGAGGATGGGCCACAGCAGGGGCACGTACAGGAGCAGGCCGAGCACGAGGGCCCGGGCGAACGACCGCCCCGCGCCGGGCGGGGCGCCGGTCTCCCTGGAGATGATGACCAGCCCGGCCATCACGTGGCCCGGAGTGGCGCCGGTGCGGTGGACGAGCCAGGTCTCGTGGGCGACGAAGACGACGATCCAGATCGCCGAGCTGATGAGGATCATCTCGCCCGTGGCGAAGGGCGGCACCGTCACGATCAGCGCCAGGAACGCGATCGCGCACGCCATCAGGCGCGAGTCGGTGAGCCGCCGCAGCCGGGCCCGGAAGCGCACATCGAGGTCGCCGACGCGGCCCCAGGCCGTGAGGCGGGGCGGCCGCACGCCGTCGGCGAAGCCGGCCAGGTCCTTGGTGGCCACCGAGCGGGCGAAGGCATCGGGCACGACCATGGACCCCGCCACCCGGTCCGGGAAGCCCCGGCCGAGCGCGTCGGTGAGCATGCTGGCGAGCCAGAGGCCCCAGCCGAGGACCGGGATCACGGTGAGCACCGCGACCATGACGCCGCGGCGCAGGCAGACGGGCCCGGTGGGCCGTCCCGACGCGTCGAGCTCCACCACCCGCAGCCCGAACAGCCGCATCGTGGGCGTGGCGCCGAGCCAGAGGCACGACAGCGCCTCGTACGCGGTGATGACCGCTGCGGCCAGGAACAGGTCGGTGAAGAGCTTGTGGGCGTCGCCGACGGCCCACCACGCGAGGAGCACGAGGACCGCCTCGGCCGCGGCGTCGATGGCCCGTGCCGCGACCCGGACCCCCTTGCTCGCCACCGGCCCGACCGGGCGCGGGGGAGCAGGGGGACCCCAGGCGTACCCCCAACCGGGTGGGGGCGGGACGTACTGGGTCAGCGGGCGCCCATGGCGACGTAGTCGCGCGCCCCGGCACCGGTGTAGAGCTGGCGGGGGCGGGCGATCTTCTGATCCTGCTCCAGCAGCTCCTTCCAGTGCGCCAGCCAACCGGCCGTCCGCGGGATGGCGAAGAGCACCGTGAACATCTCGATCGGGAAGCCCATCGCCTGGTAGATCAGGCCGGAGTAGAAGTCCACGTTGGGGTAGAGCTTGCGGCTGATGAAGTACTCGTCGGCCAGCGCCACCTCCTCGAGCTTCAGCGCGATGTCGAGGAGCGGGTTCTTGCCGGTCACCTCGAACACGTCGTAGGCGATGCTCTTGATGATCGTGGCCCGGGGGTCGAAGTTCTTGTAGACCCGGTGGCCGAAGCCCTGGAGCCGGCCCTTGCCCTCCTTCACCGCAGCCACGTAGGCCGGCACGTTGTCGACGTGGCCGATCTCGTTGAGCATCTTGATGACGGCCTCGTTGGCGCCGCCGTGGCGGGGGCCGTAGAGGGCGGCGGTGGCCGCCGCGGTGGCCGAGTACGGATCGGCGTGCGACGACCCGGCGACGCGCATCGCGGTGGTGCCGCAGTTCTGCTCGTGGTCGGCGTGGAGGATGAACAGCACGTCGAGCGCACGGGACAGGATCGGATCGGCCTGGTACTCGGGCTCGGCGATCTTCCACATCATCGAGAGGAAGTTCGACGAGAAGTCGAGCCGGTTGTCCGGGTAGACGAACGGCATCCCGACGCTGAAGCGGTGGGCGCCCGCGGCGAGCGTGGGCATCTTGGCGATGAGCCGGACGATCTGCTTGTTGCGGATCTCCGGGTCAGCGATCTGCTTCGACTCCGGGTAGAAGGTCGACAGCGCGGCCACGGCCGACACGAGCATCCCCATGGGGTGGGCGTCGTGGTGGAAGCCCTCCATGAACCGCTTGCGCACGTTCTCGTGGATGAACGTGTGGTACGTGATCTCGTGCTTCCACTCGGCGAACTGCTCCTCCGTGGGGAGCTCGCCGTAGATGAGGAGGTACGCGACCTCCAAGTAGGTCGAGTGCTCTGCGAGCTGCTCGATGGGGTAGCCCCGGTACCGGAGGATGCCGGCGTCGCCGTCGAGCTCGGTGATGGCCGATTCGGTGGCGGCGGTCTGGGTGAACCCGGGGTCGGCGAACCAGGTGTTGCCGAGGAGCTTCTTCCATGCTCCGGCGTCGACGCCCCCGTTGACGATGGGGATCTCGATCGACTCGCCGGTGCGGTTGTCGGTGAGGGTCACACTTTCGGTCACGCGCTTCTTCCTGCCTCTGTGGGTTCCAAGTCAGCATTTGGCCGGGTCGTCTCCGGTGAACCGCCAGCCGTGCTTCCAAGGCCGATGGTACCGGCCCGCCGGGGTGACGGGTACCAGAGCGCTCAGGAGCGTCCCGGCGCCCGGAGGTGCAGCAGCGGACGGGCCGGCACCTCCTCCGCGATGACGTGTCGGAGCACGTCGATCGTCGAGCGCGTGGGGGCGGAGAGGCGGCCGCGGCGAGGGGTCGCCAGGCCGACGCCGCGGGGCGTCGTGCCCTCGAGCGCGACCGTGGACCAGGTGCCGTCGGACCACTCCACGACGGCGCTCGCCGGGAGGATCGCCGCCCCGTAGCCCTGGTACGCCAGCGAGGCCAGCAGGCGCATGCCGTCGACCTCGGCCTGCGGCGTGAGGGTGACGCCGGCCCGGGCCGCATCGGCGTCCAGGTCGTCGCGGAAGCCGGTGCCGGCCGGCTCGAGGAGGAGCGGGACGTCGGCGAGGTCGGCGAGGTGCACGCTGCGCCGGCCGGCCAGCGGGTGCGCGTCGGTGAGCAGCAGCACGTGCTCCTCCTCGAACAGCACCTCGGTGTCGACGTCGGGGTCGACGGCGGGCAGGTTCACCACCGCCAGGTCGAGGCTCCCGGCCGCCAGCTGGGGGACGAGCGACGTGGTGGTGGCGTCGATGACCACCAGCCGGACCTTCGGGTGGGCCGCCGCCAGCTCGCTGAGCAGCTTCGGCACGAGCCACCGGCCCGTGGTGCCGATGACCCCGAAGCGCACCACGCCCGAGATCTCGCCCAGCGACGAGGCCACGTCGGCCGACAGCGCCTCCAGCTCGGCCTGCACCCGGCGGGCCCGCACGACGACGAGCTCGCCCGCCTCGGTGAGCAGCCCGGTGGTGCGGTCGACGAGCGGCGTGCCCAGCTCCCGTTCCAGGTTGGCGATGTGCGCAGACACGTTGGACTGCACGGTGTGGAGGGCCCGGGCCGCAGCCGAGAAGCTGCTGTGGTCGGCCACGGCGGTGAGGGCGGACAGTTGTCGGAGATCCATCGCCCGTCATGATGGCACACATCAGAAACAACTGTTGGACAGATTGCTTGCTGGAGTTACACACTTGGCATACTCAAGACCGCCGAGGTGACCGGGTCCCCCTCCCGAACCTCGAGCGACGGATCGAGAGCGGTTCCCCTGCCGCTCCGATCGATAGACCGACCGGCCGCCCCTGGCCGGTCGGTCTCGTTTTCGGCCAGGGCGCGGGGCGGAGGCCTACGGTGCGGCAATGGATCGGGAGCTGGACGGGGCGATCGATCGGCTCGAGGCGGCGCTGGCGGAGATCGGATGCTCGCACTGGCTGCTGCCACCGGCGGACCCGGCGGCCGTCGACGCGGTGGTCGAGGCCGTTGCTCCCTTCGTGCTCCCCGATGAGGTGCTGCACCTCTGGCGACGCCATGGCGGGGTGGACATCGGCTGGGGCCACTGGTGGATCGGGTGGCTGGCCCCCGCCGAAGCGCTCGGGTACTGGGAGGACTTCAAGGGCATCGACGAAGGCTTCCCCGACTCCTGGCCGTACTGGTCGGACGACCGCTGGTTCCCGATCGCCCTGCACGAGCGGTCGACGTTCTTCGTGGTGCTGCAGGCCGAGCCGGCGCCTCGGTCGCTGGTGGCCGAGCACTCGTCGCAGAGCCTCGACATCCGGGTCCACCACTCATCGGTCCGGACCTGGGTGCTGATGCTGGAGCTCGCGATCCGGACGTTTGCGGACCTCGGGCTGGACCCGACCGTGCGCCACGTCTCGGTCTACGACTGGTACGACCTCACGCACCCGCTCCAGCCAGTGGCGGAGGAGGGCTTCATGCTGCCCGCTGCGCTGGTCGAGCGCGTGCAGCAGGACCTGCCCCGGATCCGGGCGCTCGACGCCGGCCTCACCTGGCCGGAGCCCACACCCACCAAGGTCGACAGCGGCGACCCGCTGGTGGGGCCGTGGCCGGCGGCACTCGGGGTTGATCAGGGGGCGACGGAGCCGTAGTCGGCGAAGCCGCTGGGGTCGTGGCGGCCGAAGGTGCCGTGCTCGAAGAGGCCCCAGCCCTCCTGCTCCCGGGTGGATCCGCCGCTGATCGTCGCCTTGCCGACGTGGTCCAACAGGCCGAACGGCGTCATGCCGGCGACCTCGGGGGCAGTCATGTCGAGGTCGACGCCGTCGACCCAGTCGCGGCCCTTCCAGGTGCCGTGGGTCCAGCCGGTGATGTCGCCGCCGTAGCCGGTGCCGGCGTTGAGGGCCACGAAGCCGAGCGACTCGACCTCCAGGACCAGGGGCGTGCCGTCGGCCTCGGTGAGGTGGATGGTGGCGCCGGTGGGGATGCGCGTGCCAGACCGGTAGTGGATCTCGGCGCGGGGCCAGCCGAGCTGCTCGGGTCGGCGGTTGGCCGAGGCCGGCCAGACGCGGGTGGCGTCGTTGAGGACCCGGTGGCCGTCGGGGTCCTCTTGGATGATCACGACGATGGTGAAGTCGTCGAAGCGCAGCGGGACGTAGAGCCACCAGAAGCCCTCGATGGGCTCGTCGCCGGCGCGGGCGGGCGGCTCGGCCTCGCCCGTGGGGCGGATGCCCCAGGAGCGATCCCGGCTGCCGAGCCAGACGTCTGGGTCGACGGTGTGCGTCGTGCCGTCGACGCGCAGCTCGCCCTCCCAGGAGCCCATCTGGGCGAAGCGCTGGGCGTCGAGCGCGACCTTGCGCGCCGGGCCGGAGCGCCAGACGTGGGGGACCTCGTCGACGGCGGGGTGCGAGCCCTGCCAGGTCAGGTCGAAGCCGACGCCGTGGTCGTCGCCGTCGCACACGAACCGGAGCCGTTCGAGCGGTTCGATGACCTCGATCCGGAACGGACCGACCGCGGGGTTGAGCCGGTCGTGCCCGTCGAGCACGTCGGAGGCCCGCAGGCTGATCTGGCGGTCGCCGACGCGCACCGTGGCGTAGGCGTCGATCACGCCGAGGTTCGGGTAGATCCCGAGACCGGTGATGAGGAACAGGTCCCCGGTGCGGCCGTGGGCGTTGAAGTAGCAGCGGTCGTAGGCGTTGCGGTCCGACGACACCACGTGCGCCATCGACAGGGCGGCCTGGTGGATCGGGAACTCGTCGAGGGGGTGAACCATGGCGGCACCCTCGTCGGAATCTGACGGGTCGTCAACTGGGTCGGGAGACCTGCCCGCCGAGCCGGTCGTAGGCTCCTCGGCCATGGAAGGCGCCGCGTTCTTCGATCTGGATCGCACGCTCCTCACCGGGGCGAGCGGGCCGATGTTCAGCACGATGCTCAAGCGGGTCGGGCTGCTGCCGGACCGGAGCATCCCGGGCGAGGGCCTGGTCTTCAAGGTGTTCGACGTGATCGGCGAGACGCTGCCGTCGATGATCGCCACGCGCCAGATGGCGCGGGCGGCGTCGGGCTGGGACCGGTCGCTCGTGAAGGAGGCCGGCGAGCTCGCGGCCGAGCGCCTCGTCGAGGAGGTCCCGGGGTTCGCGAAGGGACTGATCGCCCAGCACCAGGCCGAGGGCCGCCGGGTCATCATGGCGACCACCTCGCCGTACGACCTGGTGAAGCCGCTGGCCGACGCCCTCGGGCTCGATGACGTGATCGCCACGAAGTACGGCGAGTCCGACGGCCGCTACGACGGGTCGATCGACGGCTTCTTCGTGTGGGGCCCCGGGAAGCTGGCGGCCGTGAAGCAGTGGGCGCGGCGGAACGGGGTCGACGTCGCCGAGAGCTTCGCCTACTCGGACTCGGTCTACGACCTGCCCCTGCTCTCCGCGGTGGCGCACGCCACGGCGGTGAACCCCGATCCGCGCTTGCGGGTCGTGGCGGCGATCCGGCGGTGGCCCACCCAGTACTTCGACGTGCCGGCGGGCGTGCCCAAGTTCCTCGGGCTCGAGCCGCAGCGGGCGGTCCAGATCCTGGCCCGGCCCCAGCTGTTCCCCTGGGTGCGCCTCGACGTCGAGGGCGTCGAGAACATCCCGGTCGACGGTCCGGCGATCATCGTCGGCAACCACCGCTCGTACCTCGATCCGCTCGCCATCGGGTACGCCATGGCGAAGGCGGGGCGTCCCGTCCGCTTCCTGGGCAAGAAGGAGGTGTTCGACGCACCGGTGGTGGGCCAGGTGGTCACCGCCCTGGGCGGGATCCGCGTCGAGCGGGGCTCCGGCTCCGACGAGCCGCTGAAGGCCGCGGCGGAGGCGCTCGCCGCCGGCGAGGCGGTGGCGATCATGCCGCAGGGCACGATCCCCCGGGGCCGGGCGTTCTTCGACCCGGAGCTCAAGGGCCGGTGGGGCGCCGCCAAGCTGGCGGCGCTGAGCGGTGCGCCCGTGATCCCGATCGGGCTGTGGGGCACCGAGAAGGCGTGGCCCCGCAACGCCCGCACCCCCGACGTCATGGCCATCGGCCACCCGCCCACGGTGCGGATCCGGGTGGGGCCGCCGGTGGACCTCGGCCTCTCCGACGTCGACACCGACACCAAGGCGATCATGGCGGCGCTGGTGGACCAGTTGCCCGACGAGGCCCGCATCCACCGCGAGCCCACGCCCGAGGAGCTGGCCCGGTCGCTCCCCGCGAGCTACCACGGCGATCCGGACGCCGAGGTCGATCGGCGGCCGGGCTCGGACTGAGGGCGGTCAGCCCCCGAGCGTCGAGGGATCGACGTCGCAGCCCTCGAGCAGCGGCGTGATCTGGTCCATGTCCTGCATCGCCGACATGTCGGTGCCGAACTCGTCGACGAAGGCGGCGGCCACGCACTCGGCCTGCGCATCGGTGAGGCCAGCGGCCTTCAGGCTGGACTCGAGGCCGAACTTCACGCCGTCCTCCATGGACGAGATGCCGTTCTCGCTGCCGAGGCTGCTGAGGTCGCCCATGTCGATGTCGCACTGGTTGACGATGTCCATCATGGCGCTGGTGTCGCTGGGGTCCACCGTGCCCTCGACGGCACCGGCGTCGACGAGGCCGCGGGCGAGGCACTCGGCGTCGTCGGGATCCATGCCCATGTCGACGTAGAGGTCCTTGGCCCGGTCGACGGCCTCCTCCTCGATGGGGGAGAGGTCCTTGCTCGGCGCGGTGGTGGAGGAGTCCGACGACCCCGAGGACGACGACGAGCCGGTCGATCCCGACGTCGTCTGATCGCCGGCGTCGACCCCGCAGCCGGTGAAGACGAGGGCCGCGAGCAGGAGGCAGGCGGTGGCGGTGGCGGCGCGACGAGCGGTGTGCATGAGCGCGAGGCTACCGAGCCGTCAGGCGTCGCCGTCGTCGGCCGACGGCTCGTCTGGCGCCGGCTCCTCGCCTGCGGCCTCCTCGGCCGGTTCGTCGGCCGCCGGCTCCTCGCCCTCGGCCTGGGCCGGCTCGGCGGGTTCCGGGGCCCAGGTGGGGGCGGCACCGGTCTCGGCGGCGACGACCGCCGCGAGCGCGGCCTTGTAGGTGGCGTCGGCGTCGGCCTTCTCCTGGGCGGTGGCGCGCTCGCTGTTGCGCAGGCGCTTCACCAGTGCGGCGGCGTCCTCCTTGGCCTGCACGAGCTTGTTGTGCTCGTCGGCCTGGCGGCGCTCGTCGCGCGCCGCCTTCTTGGCGTCGCGCTCCTTCTTCTCCTCGTCCCGGACGAACTGGGCGAAGAGCTCGAGGTCGGAGGTCATCCGTTCGATCCCGTCCGCTGGCGGATGATGTTGAGGGCGCCGCCGGCCTTGAACCACTCGATCTGCTCGTCGTTCATCGTGTGCAGCGCCTCGAAGGAGACCTTGGAGCCGTCGGGCTTCACGATCTCGGCGTAGACCGGCTTGCCGGGGGCGAGGTCGGCGAGGCCGAGGAACGACAGCTTGTCGTCCTCCTCGATCTGGTCGTACACCGACGGGTCGGCGAACGTCAGCGGGAGCACGCCCTGCTTCTTGAGGTTGGTCTCGTGGATGCGGGCGAAGCTGCGCACGAGGATGACCTTGCCGCCGCGGAAGCGGGGCTCCATGGCGGCGTGCTCGCGGGAGCTGCCCTCGCCGTAGTTCTCGTCGCCCACCGCGACCCAGGCGATGCCCTGCTCGTGCAGGTGCTTGGCGATCTCGGGGAAGCGCTTGGTCTCGCCGTCGCTCGGGTCCTTGCCGAAGCCGTCGGCCTCGGTGAAGGCGTTGATCACGCCGAGGAACAGGTTGCCCGAGATGTTCTCGAGGTGGCCTCGGTACTTGAGCCAGGGGCCGGCCATCGAGATGTGGTCGGTGGTGCACTTGCCGTGCGCCTTGAGCAGGAGCGGCAGCTCGACGTAGTCGCTGCCGTCCCACGGCTCGAAGGCGGTGAGGAGCTGGAGGCGCTCCGAGTCGGGGGAGACCTTCACCTCGATGCCGGAGCGGTCCGCCGGCGGGGGCGTGAAGGTGTCCTGGCCCGGGTCGAAGCCGGCCTCGGGAAGGGTGATGCCGACGGGCTCGTCGAGCTTCACCTGCTCGCCGGACTCGGTGGTGAGCGTGTCGGTGACCGGGTTGAAGTCGAGCCGCCCGGCGAGGGCCATGGCGATGACCGTGTCGGGCGAGGTCACGAAGCTGAGCGTGTTGGCCGAGCCGTCGTTGCGCTTCGGGAAGTTGCGGTTGTACGAGTTCACAATCGTGTTGACCGTGTTCGGATCCATGTCGGGCCGGCTCCACTGGCCGATGCACGGGCCGCAGGCGTTGGCGAGGACCTCGCCGCCGATGGCCTCGAGGTCCTGGAGGAGGCCGTCGCGCTCGATGGTGGCGCGGACCTGCTCGGAGCCGGGGGTGATGAGGAGCTTGGTCTTGGCCTTGAGGCCCTTGGCCGAGGCCTGGCGGGCGATGGAGGCGGCCCGGGTGATGTCCTCGTAGGAGGAGTTGGTGCAGCTGCCGATGAGGGTGGCGCTGATCTCGAGCGGCCAGTCCTTCTCGACGGCGGTGGCGCCGATCTCGCTCACCTTGTGGGCGTAGTCGGGGGAGTGGGGGCCGTTGATCAGCGGGGCCAGCGTGTCCAGGTCGATCTCGATGACCTGGTCGTAGTAGGCGTGCGGGTCGGCGTAGACCTCGGGATCGGGGCGGAGGTCCGCGGCGACGGCCTTGGCGGCGTCGGCGATCTCGCCGCGGCGGGTGGCCCGCAGGTAGGCGTCGTGGCTGTCGTCGTAGGCGAAGACCGACGTGGTGGCCCCGATCTCGGCGCCCATGTTGCAGATCGTGGCCTTGCCGGTGGCGGAGATGGACTCGGCGCCGGGGCCGAAGTACTCGACGATGGCGCCGGTGCCGCCCTTCACGGTGAGGATGCGGGCGACCTCGAGGATGACGTCCTTGGGCGAGCTCCAGCCGGTGAGCGTGCCGGTGAGGTGGACGCCGATCACCTTCGGGAAGCGGACGTTGAACGGGAAGCCGGTCATCACGTCGACGGCGTCGGCGCCGCCCACGCCGATGGCGACCATGCCGAGGCCGCCGGCGTTCGGGGTGTGGCTGTCGGTGCCGATCATCATCCCGCCGGGGAAGGCGTACTGCTCGAGCACGACCTGGTGGATGATGCCGGAGCCGGGGCCCCAGAAGCCGATGTCGTACTTGGCCGACACGCTCTCGAGGAAGTCGTAGACCTCCTTGTTGGTGTCGATGGCGACGCCGAGGTCGATGCTGGCGCCGACCTTCGCCTGGATGAGGTGGTCGCAGTGCACCGTGGTGGGGGCGGCGACCTCGGGCAGGCCGGCGGTCATGAACTGCAGCAGCGCCATCTGGGCGGTGGCGTCCTGCATGGCGATGCGGTCCGGGTCGAAGTCGGTGTAGCTGATGGCCCGCTCCAGGCCGCCCGTCTCGGGATCCCGGAGGTGGTTGACCAGGATCTTCTCGGTGAGGGTGAGCGGCTTGCCGAGCCGCTGGCGCCCGAGCGCCACGCGGTCGCCGAGCTTGGCGTACACCGCTTCGACGAGCTCGATGGGAGTGGTTGCGCTCACGGCCATGGGGTCACCTCGGGTTCCGGTTCGGTTTCGACGACCCACCCAACCGGTTGCGTCGTCGGTCAAAGCATACAACTATGAGACAAGTGCGCACGATCCGGTACCGAGACATCGCCGAGGACCTCCGGACACGGGTGGAGGGCGGCGAGTTCACGGCGGGGCGGCTGCTGCCGTCGGAATCGGAGCTGTCGGCAACCTACAGCGCCTCCCGGGTGACGATCCGCAAGGCGCTCGAGCACCTGCGCGGGGAGGGCCTGGTGGACTCCCGCCAGGGGTTCGGGTGGTTCGTCGCCGGCAGCACGGTGCGGCAGCCGCTCGCGCACCTCGCCACCATCGAGGACCAGCTCGAGGCCGAGGGGCGGGCGTCGGAGCGCCAGATCCTCGACTTCGCCTTCGTCCGCCCGCCGGCGCGGGTCCGCGCCGTGCTCGGCGTCGACAAGGCGCTGAAGGTGCGCCGCATCAACCTGGCTGACGGCGAGCCGTTCGCCCGGGTCACGGTGTGGTGCCCCGAGGAGCTGGGAGCCGAGCTGAGCCGGGCCCAGGTCCAGGAGCGGTCCTTCTACGAGCTGCTGCCGGTCGACTTCGGGGGTGCCACCCAGACGATCGGCGCCGACGCGGCCAGCGCCGACGACGCCCATCTCCTCCAGGTCCCCGTCGGGTCACCCGTGCTGGTGTGCGAGCGGATCACGGCCGACGCCGCGGGCACCCCGGTCCTGATCGGGGAGTACGTGTTCCCGGCGCACCGCACCGAGTTCACGGTCGACCTCGCCCACCCCGAGGCCAGCATCGGCCCCAGCGGCCTGCGCCTCGTCGAGTAGCCGGCGGGGCCGGGTCGCGAGCACATGACCCGCACGAGGGTGACCTCCGCCTCCTGCACCCGGCAGACTGGTGGGATGTCGCGTCGCACCACGCCCGAGTCCGCCGACCGGGCGGCCCACGCCCTGCTCGTCTCGTCCGCGCTCGGCGCGGTCAACTCGGCCAACGCCCGCAAGCCGCTGTCGCGCACCGGACGGGCCAGCGTCCTCTGCTTCTTCCCGGGCTGGCTGACGTCCGAGCTGCCGCTGCACGTCATCGCCTGGCAGACGCTCGCCACCCTCGTGTTCGCCCGCCGGGGCGCGCTGCGGTCGTGGAAGGGCTGGGTGGCGCTGGCGCTGAACGGCGCCTCCTGGTTCACGCTCGCCAAGATCTGGAAGCAGAGCACCGGGGCCAGCCAGATCATGGAGGACGCCCTGGTCGAGGGCCTGGGCGACGACCTCGTCAAGGGCTCGGTGCCCGACGTCGACCGCTCCGAGCTGCACATCGAACGGAAGCGGATTATCGCCGGCCCGGTGGCCCGCTGGAAGAGCCGCTACGTCCAGACCAAGGACCTGTCGTACGGCGACGCCGGCCGTCGCAACCAGCTCGACATCTGGCGCCGGGCCGACCTGCCGCTCGACGGCAAGGCGCCGGTCCTGCTGCAGGTCCACGGCGGCGCCTGGATCATCGGCAACAAGGAGCAGCAGGCCCTGCCGCTGCTCGCCCACATGGCCGAGAACGGCTGGGTCTGCGTCTCGATCAACTACCGGCTCAGCCCGCGGGCCACGTGGCCGGACCACATCGTCGACGTGAAGCGGGCCCTCGCCTGGATCAAGGCCAACATCGCCGACCACGGCGGCGACCCGGACTTCGTCGCCATCACGGGCGGCTCGGCTGGTGGCCACCTCTCGTCGCTCGCCGCGCTCACCCCGAACGAGCCGATGTTCCAGCCCGGCTTCGAGGAGGCCGACACGTCGGTCGTCGCCGCCGTGCCCTTCTACGGCGTCTACGACTGGACCAACCGCGACGGCACCGGCCGCAGCGACATGGACGACATGCTCGCCCGCATCATCCTCAAGACCACCAAGGACGAGTCGCCCGAGCTCTGGTCGAACGCCTCGACCATGAGCTGGGTCGGCCCCGACGCCCCGCCGTTCTTCGTGATCCACGGCAGCAACGACTCGCTCGTCCCGATCGAGCAGGCCCGGTCGTTCGTGGCCATGCTCCGAGCCGAGTCCAAGCGCCCGGTGGCGTTCGCCGAGCTGCCCGGCGCCCAGCACGCGTTCGAGGTGTTCGACTCGCCCCGCACCATCTCCAGCGCCGGCGCCGTCCACCGCTTCCTCGAGACGATCCGGCGCCAGGCCGGGCACGGCACCGCCGAAGCCTGAGCGAAGCGCCGCCCACGTCCGTATCGTCGGGGGACGTGACCAAGCTCGGATACCAGATCCCCAACTTCACCTACCCCGGCGTCGCTCCGGAGGACCTCTTCGAGGCCGTGCGGCGCCAGGCGGTCGAGGCCGACACCAGCGGCTTCGACACCGTCATGGTGATGGACCACTTCTACCAACTGCCGATGCTCGGGCCGCCCGAGTTCGACATGATCGAGTGCTACACGCTGCTGTCGGCGCTGGCGCAGCACACCGAGAAGGTGCGCCTCTCGTCGCTCGTCACCGGCAACACGTACCGGAACCCGGCGCTGCTGGCGAAGACCGTCACCGCGCTCGACGTGGTGTCGGGCGGGCGGGCCCAGCTCGGCATCGGCGCCGGCTGGTTCCAGGAGGAGCACGACTCGCTCGGCTTCGAATTCGGCTCCTTCACCGAGCGCTTCGAGAAGCTGGAGGAGTCGCTGCAGATCATCATCGGGATGCTCCGGGGCGAGAAGCCGACGCTCGAAGGCAAGTGGTACCGGGTGAAGGAGGCGCTGAACGTGCCGGCGCCGCTCGGCCGGATCCCGATCATGATCGGCGGCTCCGGGGAGAAGAAGACGCTCCGCCTCGTCGCCCAGTACGGCGACGAGTCGAACCTCACCGCCCCCATCGAGGAGGTGCCGCGCAAGCTCGACGCCCTCGCGGCCCACTGCGAGCGCCTCGGCCGCGACCGCTCCGAGATCACGGTGTCGGTGATGGGCCGGGCCTGCGTGGCGCCCACGCACGACCAGGCCAAGGCCGAGCTCGACGCCGCGCTGGGCAGCCGGGGCCTCGACCTCTCGTCGATGTCCGAGGAGGATGCCGAGAACTTCCGGGCGCTCATCCCGTACGGCGACCCCGACGAGATCGCGGAGCACTTCTCGGGCTATCTCATCGACGGCGTCGACGGGCTCACCGTGAGCGCCATCGCCAACGGCCACATCGAGGGCCGGGTCACGCTGCTCGGCGAGACGCTCTCCAAGCTGTACTGACGCCCGGGGCTCAGCCCAGCGGGATCAGCTCGAACGTGGTGGCCAGGTCGACCCCCAACCGGGGGCCGGCCTGGGTCGCCATGCCCCGGAGGAACTCGTCGGGGTCGGTGCCCGTCGTCCCCTCGGCGAGCGCATCGAGGTAGGTGCGGTGCGCTTCGAGCGAGGCGATGCCCCGGTCGAGCGTGGCGGTGATGTCGACGGCGTGGGTGGCCTGGGGCGAGCTGCCGAAGATCGCGAAGCGCACGCCGCTCCACGGGTCGCCGCCGGCTCCGACGAACAGCCAGCGGTTGGCAGCGTCGCGCACCGCGTCGAGCAGGGCGATGCCGGTGTTGCGGTGGTCGGCGTGGTTGAGGCCGGGGAACCCGAACGTCTCGCGGAAGTTGATCGAGATGACGACGTCGGGGCGGTGGCGGCGGATGGCCGCCGCCAGGTCCCGGCGCAGGCCCACGCTCGCCTCGACCAGGCCGTCGGGGTGGGCGAGGAACTCGACGGTGTCGACGCCGACCACCGCCGCGGACGCCCGCTCCTCGTCCTGGCGGACCCGGGCGCACTCGTCGGGCGCCATCGAGTCGATGCCGGCCTCGCCCGACGTCACGAGGCAGTAGGTGATCTCCTTGCCCTGATCGGTCCACCGGGCGATGGCGGAGGCGGCGCCGTACTCCAGGTCGTCGGGGTGGGCGACGACCGCAAGGGCGCGGGACCAGTCTTCGGGGACGGCTTCGAGGTCGGGCATCGGCCCATCCTGGCCCAGGCCGGACCCGCCCGTCGGTCCGGCGCAGGACCGACGGGCGGCGTCCGATCGTCAGGCCGGGCAGCCGCTGTTGTCGATCTGGCCCGACGGCAGCGTGGTGCGGCAGTAGATCACGCCGGTGAGGTCGATCTGCGGGTACGGCGGTGGGCTCGACAGATCGGCACCGGTGAGATCCGCGTCGGTGAGGTTCGCCCCCGTGAGGTCGCTGCCGCCGAGGCGGGCGCCGGTCAGGTCAGCGCCGGTCAGGTCGGCGCCCCGCAGCTTGGTGAGGAGGACGAAGGCACCGTGGAGGTCGACATCGGTGAGGTCGGCATCGGTGAGGTCCGCGTAGCTCATGAAGGCGCCGCGGAGGCTGGCGCCGTGGAGGTCGACCCGGACGTAGTTCGCCAGGTTGGAGGCCGAGCCGCCGAGGAACCTGCCGGCGAGGTCGGCGCCGGGGAGCTGCGCATCCTGCAGCGAGGCCCCGTTCCCGATGAGGTAGCCGTCGATGAGGTAGGTGTTGGACGGGAGCGACGCCGGCGTGCCGGTGATGGCGCCCGACCGCAGGCCCGAGAAGGCGGCGCCCTCGATCTGCGTGCCGGCGAGATCGGCACCCTCGAGGTCCGCGTTGCGGAGGTCGGACCGCCGGAGGTCGGCGCCGCCCAGGTCCGTCGCCGTGAGGTTGGCGCTCCCGAGGCGGGCATCCGCGAGGTCGGCGCCGGAGAGGTCGAGACCGCTCAGGTCCGCCCCGCCGAGGTCGCAGCCGTGCCAGTCGACCCCCGGGGCCGCTGCGCTGCGCTCGGTCGTGCCGTCGACGGCAGGGCAGGGCTCGAGCGGGGTGGCGGGAGCCGACGGGTCGGACGTCGCCGTCGCTCCGGCCTCGTTCTGGACCTCGACGACGAACGAGTAGCTGTGGCCGGGCGTGAGGCCGGCGAGCTCGATGGGCGCCCAGGGCCCGGCGGCGGTGACCGACGGCGCCTCGGTGTCCGTGAGATCGGTGCCCGTGACCGTGTAGCCGGCGATGGGGGAGCCCCCGTCGCGGGCCGGCGGCGAGAACGAGACCAGGACGGAGGCCCGGCCGGGCTCGACCGTCACGTCGGTGGGCGCGTCGAGCACGGATTCGAACGTGAGGCTCGACGGGAGGAACGAGGCGTTCCCGCCGTACGACGCGGTGACCGCCGTGGCCCCGGCGGGCAGCGCGGTGGTGGTCAGTTCGGCGGCGCCGGCCACGAGGGTGACCTGGCCGAGCGTGGTGGTGCCGGACCGGAAGGTCACCCGCCCCGCGGGCACGGCGCCGGAGGGTGCCGAGGCGGTGACGGTCGCACGGAGCGAGACCGGCTCGCCGGCGGCGGCGGGAGGCGTGAACGGGTCGACCGAGACCGCGGTGGCGGCCTGCGACACCACCGTCGACGCGCCGGGCGAGGTCGTGGGGAAGTAGAGGCCCGAGCCGTTGTAGCGGACCGAGATGAGGTGGAACCCGACGGGGAGGTCCGCCGTGGTCAGCTGCGCCGAGCCGGTCCCGTCGAGCGGGAGCGTCCCGATCGTCGTGGTGCCTCGGAGGAACGTGACCGAGCCGTTGGGGATCCGGGTGGAGCCGGGGACCAGGACGGTCGCGGCGATGGCGACCGGTTCGCCGAACACCGCGCCCGGAGCGACCTCGGGGATCGCGATCGTGCCCTGCTTGACCACGTCGAGGGTGGCCGTGGCCGACGTCGAGGCGAGCAGCGTCGTCGAGCCGTTGTAGGTGGCCGAGATGGCCAGCGTCCCCACCGGGAGCGTGCTGGTCGTGAGGGTGGCGGTGCCGTCGACGAGCGCGACGGACCCGAGCTGGCTGGTTCCCCGGCGGAAGGTCACGTTGCCGGTGGGGACCCGGCCGTCCTCGACCGCGGGCGTGGCCGTGAGGGTGACCAGGTCGCCGGCGTTGGCGACGGGGCCGGGGTCGATGGCGAGGGCGGTCGTGGTGGCCGCCTTCTGGAGGTCGACGGCCGTGGGCGCCGAGACCGATCCGGCCAGAGCGGTGGAGCCGCCGTAGGTCGCGGTGAGGGAGGTCGAGCCGGCGGGCAGGGCGGCGCTCAGGCGGGCCGTGCCGGATCCGTCGAGGTCGACCACGCCGATCGCCGTCGTCCCTCGGCGGAACGTGACCTTGCCCGACGGCGTCTGTGCGACGCCCGGTGCGGTCACCGTCGCGGTCAAGGACGCCGGCGCACCGGCGAGGGTCGTGTCGACCTGCAGGACCGTGGCCGTCGGAGCCTGGGTGACGGTCACGGTCGTCGGGGCCGACACCGATCCGTCGAGGCTGGCGGAGCCGTTGTAGACGGCGGAGACGGCCAGCGTCCCGGCGGGGAGCGCGGCGGTGAGCGAGGCGGCGCCGTTCGCCACGTCGGCGGTGCCGATGGCGACCGAGCCGCGCTTGAACGTCACGGTCCCGGCGGCCGGGTGGTCGGCGTCGGGCCCGGCGACGGTCGCCGACAGCGCGACCGGCTGGCCGGGCATGGTGCTGGCCGGTGCGTTGACCGTGGTGGTCGAGGCGCCCTTGGCGATCAGGACGGTTCGCGCGGGCGACGTCGACGCGCCCAGCGTGGAGGACCCGCCGTAGGTGGCCGTGAGGCTCCGGGAGCCCAGCGGGATGTCCGTGGCGCTCAGCGTCGCGATCCCGTCGGTGAGGGCGGTGACGCCGATCGTGATCGTGCCGCGCTTGAAGGTGACCGAGCCCGACGGCGTGGTGCCGGGGGCGCCGACCACGGCGACCGTGGCGGTCAGGAGGACCGCATCACCGGGCAGGGCCTGGGACCGGTCGACCCCGAGCGCGGTGGTCGTCGCCGGCAGGGGCGCGGCCTCCACGGGCGCGGCGAGGGCGAGGAACGACGCCATGGCTCCGACGGCCACGAGGGCGACGACCCAGGCCCGGGCGCGGCGCGCGTGCATCGAACGGTTCCATCCTCGGCCCATGGCCTGCTCCCTCCCTCGAAGGCGGCGCCGAGGGCCGGGGCCGAGCCCGTGCCGTCGTCGCCGCCCTGGTCGCACGGCGCGACCGGGGCGACCATCGCACAGCGAATCCCCAGGTCGCAAGGCAGAAGTGACGGAGATGTCAGGATTTTCGGCGCCGGGTCCCTGCACTCACCTGGCCGGGTGAGGACGCCGTCATCCCAGGCCCATTCGCTAGGGCACCCCGAGCTCGCGCCGACGCCGCTCGACGTGGGCGCGCTCGGCGTCGGTGGCCGCCCGCCGCTCGGCTTCGACGAGGTGCGCGCCGGCCGCGTCGACGTCGCCGAGGCGCTCGGCCACGTCGGCCAGGGCCAGGGCCAGGGCCGTGGACCGGGCGAGGCGGGGGTCGTCGGCCAGCGCGACCAAGAGGGGTTGGGCCACGGCCGGCCCGTCGGCTTGCGACACGGCGATCGCCCGGTTGAGGAGCACCACCGGGGACGGGGTCAGGTGGGCGAGCTGGTCGTAGCAGGCCACGATCGCCGGCCAGTCCGTGCGCTCCCACGTCGGGGCGCGGGCGTGCTCGGCGGCGATGGCGGCCTGGACGAGGAACGCGGCGGCGCCCGCGGACATCTCCGGGTGGCTGCGGGCCGCTCGGAACCACCGAAGACCCTCGTCGATCCGCTCGCGGTCCCATCGGGCACGGTCCTGGTCGGCGAGGAGGAGGGGGTGGCCCTCGTCGTCCACCCGCGTGGAGCGGCGGCTGTCCTGGAGCAGGACCAGCGCCGCCAGCGCGCTCGCGCCGGGCTCGTCGGGCAGGGTGCGGGCGAGGAGCCGGGCCAGGCGCACGGCCTCGTCGCACAGCTCGGTACGCACCCAGGCGTCGCCCTCGGTTGCGGCGTAGCCCTCGGTGAAGAGGAGGTAGACGCACTCGAGGACCGATGGCACCCGCTCGGGGAGCAGGTCGGCCGGGGGGAGGCGCAGCGGGATCTCGGCCGCGCGGAGCTTGGCCTTGGCCCGCTGGATCCGCTTGCCGACCGCCTCCTCGCCCTGGAGCAGGACCCGGGCGATCTCGGGCACTCGGAGACCGCACACGAACCGGAGGGCGAGGGCCACCCGGGTCTCGGGCGCGAACGCCGGGTGGCAGCAGGTGAACAGCAGCTGGAGCTGGTCGTCCTCCACGGGGGCGACGACGGTGGGCGACGCCTCGAGACCGGCGAGGGCCAGGGCCGCCCGCTGCTCGAGGTCACCGCGACGAGCCTCCCTGCGGAGCACGTCGAGCGCCCGGTTGCGGGCCACCGTCGTGATCCACGCCCCGGGGCGGTCGGGGATCCCGGCCGTCGGCCAGGACTCCAGTGCCGCGGCATGGGCTTCGGCGATGGCGTCCTCGGCCAGCTGCACGTCGCCCGTCAGGCGGGCGACGGTGGCCAGCGCCACCGCCGCCTCCTGCCGGAACGCGGCCTCGACCGCGGTCGGGACCGATGGCTCGTCAGCCATCGAGCTCCATGATCGGACGGACGTCGATGCCACCGTCCTGCGGGGTGGGGATCCCTGCCGCGACGTCGACGACGGCATCAGGCGTGGCGGTCAGCAGGTAGAACCCGCCGACGACCTCGGCGCCTTCGGCGAACGGGCCGTCGGTGACGAGCAGCTCGCCGTCACGGACCCGGACCGTCGACGCGGTGGTCGAGGGGTGGATGGCGGCGCCGCCGGCCACCGCGGCGCCCGCTCCTTCGAGGAAGCGGCCGTGCTCGGCCACGCGCTCGGTCCAGGCATCGGTGCCGGGGACGTCGGCCTCGGTGGCGGTGCCGTGGATCGTGGCGACGTAGCGCTGCGCGCCGTCGGGCAGGGCACCGTCGGACGGCGGCATCAGCATCTCGATCGGGCGGATCTCGCTGCTGCCCGTCGCCGTCGCCGGGATGTGGCGCACCAGCTCGATGGCATCGTCGAGCGTCGGCACGTCGAGCACGTAGTAGCCGCCGAGCACCTCGGCAGCCTCGGTGAACGGACCGTCGGTGACCGAGACATCGCCGTCCGAGATGCGGATGGCGCGGCTGAGCTCGGAGGGGAGCAGGGCTTCGCCGCCGACGATGGCGGCGCCGCCGAGCTCGCCGAAGGCCAGGTAGCCCGCCATCTCGGCCTCGAACTCGGTCGTGCCCGGCGTGGTCGCGTTGGCTTCGGTGTCGTAGAGCAGGACCAGGTAGTGCATGGCGTCATCCTTCCAGCGGTCGAGCGTCCTTCGCCCGATTCCACCCTCCCGACGAACGGAACCGCCGGGATCGGACACCCACCCGGAAGATTTCCGGTCGTGGTAGTCCTTGGCCATGCCCGCACCTGATCCCGTGGTCCACCGCCTCGTCGCTCCCATGGCCGCCACCATCGCCTCGGTGGGCGTGGCCGACGGGGACCACGTGCGAGACGGCCAGACGGTCGTCGTGCTCGAGGTGATGAAGATGGAGCACCCCCTCCAGGTCTTCCTCGACGGCACCATCTCCCACCTCGCGGTGGCCGAGGGCGATGCCGTGGCGCAGGGCCAGGAGCTGCTGCGCGTGACCGCCGCCGAGGCCGCGGCCGACGCCGAGGCCCCGTCGGAGGTCGAAGACGAGGTCCCGGCGGGGGAGGAGCGGGCCGACCTCCGCGAGCTCCGGCAGCGGCGCTCGCTGCTGGCCGACGCGGCCCGGCCCGATGCGGTGGCCAAGCGCCACGGACGCGGCCAGCGGACCGCCCGGGAGAACGTGGCCGACCTGTGCGACGAGGGCTCGTTCGAGGAGTACGGCGGGTTCGCGTTCGCCGCCCAGGAGGGACGGCGCGGCCGCGACGACCTCCAGGCGAACACGCCGGCCGACGGGCTGATCACCGGCATCGGGCGCGTCGACGGCGCCCCGACCGCGGTCGTCGCCTACGACTACACGGTCCTCGCCGGCACCCAGGGCCAGCGCAACCACGCCAAGAAGGACCGCATCTTCGAGCTGATCGAGCGGATGCGCCTTCCCGTCGTGCTGTTCGCCGAGGGCGGCGGCGGCCGCCCGGGCGACACGGACGTGCCGGTGATCGCCGGGCTCGACACCCGCGCCTTCGAGCACTTCGCCCGCCTCTCCGGGCTGGTCCCCAGCGTCGGGATCGCGGTCGGCCGGGTGTTCGCCGGCAACGCCGCGCTGCTCGGCTGCTGCGACACGGTGATCGCCACGGCCGACTCGAACATCGGCATGGGCGGCCCGGCGATGATCGAGGGCGGCGGCCTCGGCACGTTCACCCCCGAGGACATCGGCCCGATCGGCACGCAGGTGGCCAACGGCGTGGTCGACCTCGCGGTGGCCGACGAGGTCGAGGCGGTCGACGTGGCCCGCCGCTACCTCGGGTACTTCCGTGGCGCCGGCGCACCGGGCGCGGCGCCCGACCAGACCTCGCTGCGCGACGTGGTGCCCGAGCAGCGCAAGCGGGTGTACGACGTCCGCCGCGCGATCGACGGCCTGGCCGACGAGGGGAGCGTCCTGGAGCTCCGGGCCGGGTACGCGCTCGGGATCGTGACCGCCCTGATCCGCCTCGACGGCCTGCCCGTGGGGCTCATCGCCAACGACCCGGCGGTCCTCGGCGGTGCCATCGATGCGCCGGGAGCCGACAAGGCCGCCCGCTTCCTCCAGCTCTGCGACGGCCACGACCTCCCCGTGCTGTCGCTCTGCGACACGCCCGGCTTCCTCGTCGGGCCCGAGGCGGAGGAGACGGCCCAGGTCCGCCGGTTCTCCCGCCTGTTCGTCACCGCCCAGTCGCTGACCGTCCCGTTCGTGACCGTCGTCCTGCGCAAGGGCTACGGCCTCGGCGCCCAGGCCATGGCCGGCGGCAGCTTCCGTGCGCCGCTCGCCACGCTCAGCTGGCCCACCGGCGAGTTCGGCGGCATGGGCCTCGAGGGCGCCGTGCGGCTCGGGTTTCGTCGCGAGCTGGAGGCGATCGAGGATCCCGAGGAGCGGCAGGCCGCGTTCGACTCCATGGTCGAGGCGGCGTACCGCCACGGCCAGGCGCTCAACATGGCCGCGCACCTCGAGATCGACGACGTGATCGACCCGGCCGAGACCCGAGACCGGGTCCTGCACGCCTTCCGCTCGGTGCCGGCGCCCCCGCCCCGGACCGGCCGGAAGCGCCCCGGCATCGACCCCTGGTGATCCGCTGATCACGTCGCACGCATCATGGATGCCGAAGCTCGTGGGTTCGGCATCCGATGGCTCGCTCCTCCAAGCGGCGGTCGGCGGTCGGCGGTCGGGTCTGGCTCCTCTCCTCCTTGTTCGTGCTCGTGGGCACGGGATGGGCGCTGGCCGTCCCGCTCTTCCACCCACCCGACGAACCGATGCACGTCGACCTGATCGGCGGGCTCGCCGACGACCCGACGTATCCGGGCTACGCCGACCGGCACCTCGATCGGCTGCTGTTGAGCCTCAGCTGGTCCTACCTCGAAGCGGGGGACGGGCCGCGCCGACCCCGCCTCGGCGGCCTCCCGCCTCCCGCCGGGGCCGCTTCGGCGGCGCAGGTGCCGGGCGGGTCGGGCCCCAGCTCCCAGATCGACCAGATGCCCCAGCACCCGCCCCTGTACTACGAGGGCGCCGCGCTGGCGCTCCGAGCAGCTCGCTTCGGGCACCCGGGCGCGCCCTTCCCGACGATCGCCACCGAGGTCCTGGTCCTGCGGCTCCTCAACGTGCTGCTCGTGGCGCCGCTGCCGCTGCTCACGTTCCGGATCGCCCGGGAGCTCGGCGCCTCCGACCGCACCTCGCTCACCGCCACGGCGCTCCTGCTGGCGGTGCCGCAGCTCACCCACATCGTGGGGTCCGTCAACAACGACAACCTGCTGATCGTGCTGGGTGCGGCGCTGACCCTGCTGGTGCTCCAGGTCGTGGGACGACCACCCGACCGGCGTCGGGACCTCGCGGTCGGGTTGGTCCTCGGGGCCGCGCTGCTCACCAAGGCGTTCGCGTTCGTCCTCGTGCCGTGGGTGGCGCTGGCGTACCTCGTGGCCGCCCGTCGGCGGGGCTCGCCGGGAGCTGCTGCGGGCGGCCTTGCGGTCGCGGGCGGTACGTCGGCCGCGGTCGCGGGCTGGTTCTGGATCCGCAACGTGGCCCGGTACGGGCAGGTGGCCCCGACCACGTTCTTCGAGCGGGCCGGGACGCGGCCGGCTGACCTCCCGGTCGACCACCTCGACTGGCTCCGCAGCTTCACCTGGCTGCTGCCCGAGCGGTTCTGGGGGTCGATGGGCCGCTACGCCGCCCAGCTCCCCGAGGAGGTCATCGCGCTCGCCACCCTCCTGGTCGCGGCGTGCGTCGCCGAGGCCCTCGTCGCCCGCCGCCGGCCCGAGGCGCGCGACCGGACGGCCCTCGCGATGGCGGTGCTGCCGGCCCTGATGCTGGGGGCGTACGTGGCCCAGCACGCGCACGAGATCTACGTCGTCACCGGCTGGTACTCGTTCATCCAAGGCCGCTACCTGTTCGGCGGGATCGGCGGGCTGCTCGCCGTCACGGCGGTGGGAGCCGACCGCCTGGCGCGGGGCCGCTTCGGGCCGGCGGCCGCGCTCGGGGTCGGCGTCGCCATGCAGGTCATCGCCGGGTACGTCCTCCTCGTCGACGTCTGGGGCGGCGCGGGCGTCTCGCTCCTCGGGTCGGCCCGGACGATGGTCGCCTGGTGCCCGCTCCCAGCGCCGGCCGTGGGCGCGGTCGGGCTCGCGCTCGCCGCGGTGCTCGCCACCACGGCGGTCTCGCTCACCCGGGCCGTTCCCGAGCCGCGACCAGCGGATGTGTGACCGCCGAGCACACGAGCCCGCGGATTTGTAACGTGTTCTCGTTCGGCGCTTCCTCCCTCCAGCGCCCGGAACACAAGGGGACAACTGCATGGCACACGATCTGGTCATCCGCAACGGCCGGGTGGTCGACGGCACCGGGGCGCCCGAGCGCGCCGCCGACGTCGCCATCGACGGCGGGCGCATCACCGCCGTCGGCACCGTCGACGAGCGCGGGACCCAGGAGCTCGACGCCGACGGCGCCGTCGTCGCACCGGGATGGGTCGACGTCCACAGCCACTACGACGGCCAGGCCACCTGGGACCAGGAGCTGGCCCCGAGCTCGTGGCACGGCGTGACCACCCTGGTGATGGGCAACTGCGGGGTCGGCTTCGCCCCGGCGGCGCCGGACAAGCACGACTGGCTGATCGGGCTGATGGAAGGGGTCGAGGACATCCCCGGCTCCGCCCTCGCCGAAGGCATCACCTGGGAGTGGGAGAGCTTCCCGGAGTACCTCGACGCCCTCGAGGGCAAGCGCTGGACCACCGACGTCGGCACGCAGATCGCCCACGGGGCCGTGCGGGCCTACGTGATGGGGGACCGCGGCGCCCGGAACGAGCCGGCCACCCCCGACGACATCGAGGCCATGGCCGCCATCGTGAAGGAGGCGATCGCCGCCGGGGCCCTCGGGTTCTCCACCAGCCGGACGATCGCCCACCGGGCCATCGACGGCGAGCCGGTGCCGGGCACCTTCGCCGCCGAGGACGAGCTCTTCGGCATCGGCCGGGTGCTGGGCGAGCTGGGCGCGGGCGTGTTCGAGCTCGCCCCCACGGGCACCGCCGGCGAGGACATCGTCGCCCCGATGACCGAGGTGGCCTGGATGCGCAAGCTGGCCGACGCCATCCAGCGGCCGGTCACCTTCGCCATGCTCCAGGTGGACACCGCGCCGGACCTCTGGCGGGAGATGCTCGACGAGTCCGCGGCCGCGCTCGCCAGCGGCGCGCCGCTCTACCCGCAGGTGGCCGGTCGGCCCACCGGTCTGCTCTCGGGCTTCGAGACCACGTTCTCGTTCATCGACGGCGTGCCGGCCTACGCCGCCCTGGCCGGTCGGCCCCTGGCGGAGAAGCTCGCCTACCTCCGCAGCGCCGAGGGGCGCGAGGCCATCGTCGGCTGGGAGCCCGACGAGGCGACGGCCGCCCAGCTGGCCCACGCCGCCGAGCGCACCTACCTCTTGGGCGACCCGCCCGACTACGAGCCCGGTCCCGAGGCCACGCTCGCCGCCGTCGCCGCCCGCTCGGGCCGTTCGGTGGTGGAGGTGGCGCTCGATGCCATGCTCGCCAACGACGGCAACGGGCTGCTGTACCTGCCGATCCTCAACTACAGCGACGGCGACTCCGAGTCCACCCGCGAGATGATCCTGCACCCGGCGGCCGTGCTCGGCCTGGCCGACGGCGGCGCCCACGTCGGCACCATCTGCGACGCCTCGATGCCCACCTGGATGCTCACCCACTGGGTGCGCGACCGCACCCGTGGGGAGCGCCTCCCGCTGGAGCTCATCGTGCAGCGCCAGACCAGCGACACCGCCCGGCTCTACGGCCTCGGCGACCGGGGCGTGCTGGCTCCGGGGTACGTGGCCGACGTGAACCTCATCGACCTCGACGGCCTCCGCCTCCACGGTCCCGAGGTCGTCGCCGACCTCCCCGCCGGAGGCCGCCGCATCATCCAGCGTGCCGACGGCTACGTGGCCACCGTGAAGTCCGGCACCGTCACCTACCGCGATGGCCGGAGCACCGGCGAGTACCCCGGCCTCCTCCTCCGGGGCGGCCGCACCGCTCCCGCCTGAGCGGCGGGCGGGCTACTCGACGGCTTCGAGGGGGCGCTGGGCGAGGAGCGGTCCGGTGGGGGCCGTCCTCGCCTCGCTGCCGAAGCGCATCTTCTTGGTGTGCTCGAGGCTGTCCTCGATGAGCATGCGGTTCGTGCGGATGAGGTCCGACACGATGCCGAGCATCACGCACAGGAACGCCACGAGGATGCCGGCGACGCCGAGGAGCAGCGACTGGAGGTGGCTGCCGCTGCTGTCGGTGAGCTTCAGGTAGGCGTAGCGGGCGAACGGGAACACGCCGAGCACCATGAAGAAGGCGGCCAGCGAGCCGAAGATCGCGTACGGCTTGTACATGATGTACGCCCGGACGATGGCCATCCCGGAGCGGGCCACGTGCTCCTTGGTGGAGCCGAACAGGCGGGACTCCCGGGTCTTGGGGTTCGTGGTGACCGGGATGCTGACGATCTTCAGCTTCTTGATGCCCGCCTGGATGATGGTCTCCATGCAGTAGCTGAAGCGCGTGATCGTGTTCAGCAGCATCAAGGACTCGCGCGAGTAGGCACGGAAGCCGCTCGCCGCGTCGGGCATGTCGGTCCCGCCGGCGATGTTGACGATCTTGCTGCCGAACTTCTGGAGGGCGATCTTGCTCTTCGAGAAGTGCTCGACGAGGTGGACCTGGCGGTCGGCGATCACGATCTCGGCCTCGCCGCGCAGGATCGGCTGCACGAGGTCGCCGATGCGCTCCTGCGGGTATTGGTTGTCGCCGTCGGTGTTCACGACGATGTCGGCGCCGAGCTCGAGCGCCCGCTGCACGCCGTCGTGGAACGAGCGGCCCAGGCCGCGGTTGCGGGCGTGGTGCACGAACTCGGTGACCCCGTGCTCCCGAGCGACCTCCACCGTCCGGTCCGTGGAGCCGTCGTCGATGATGAGGACGATGATCTCGTCGATCCCCGGGATCTCCTTGGGGATCGTGCTCAGCACGAGGGGGAGGGTCTCCTCTTCGTTCAGGCAAGGCACCTGGACCACGAGCTTCACGCGCCGCACTACCTCTCTCACGGGAACGATCCAGGGTACTTCCTCAACCCCGCGAGACGGCAACGGGCCGGCAGGACATCCGTCCGGGCGCGTGTGACGCGATGAGCGCCTACCGTTCCGCTGCTCGCCAGGCCCGACACGGGCCGAACCGCCGGAGGAACCCGATGCAACGACGCACCCCCGCCCTCGTCCTCGCCGCTGCGCTCAGCCTCGCCACGCTCGCCGCGTGCGGCTCGAGCGGGGGGAGCGAGAGCTCGTCGGACACCACCAAGCCCAAGGACAGCGAGACCGAGGTGACCACCACGCCGGTGGCCGACCCGCTCGTGATCCTCGTCGGCAACGACGACGGCTACTCGGCCGAGGGCATCGACACGCTGGTGACGGCGCTGCTCACCCTCGACGACGTCGACGTGACGGTCGTGGCGCCGCTGACCCAGCAGAGCGGGCAGGGTGGCAAGACCACGCCCGACACCGAGCTGGCGGTGACCGACGTGAAGACCAAGGGCGGCTTCCCGGCGAAGGCCGTCGACGGCTACCCAGCCGACGCCGTCAACGTCGCCTTCGACGAGCTGGGCCTCAAGCCCGACCTCGTGATCACGGGCATCAACGAGGGGCAGAACCTGGGCAACCTGGTCGACATCTCCGGCACCGTCGGCGCGGCCCGTGCCGCCGCGAAGCACGGCGTGCCCGCCCTCGCCACGAGCCAGGGCACGACCTCGTTCGACTACGACGCCGCGGTGCCGTTCATCCTCGACTGGGTGAAGGAGCACCGCGACGCGATCCAGGCCGGGGACCTCGAGGCGGGCGTCACCAGCATGAACATCCCGAGCTGCAGCACCGGCGAGATCCGCGGCGCGGTCGAGACCGAGGTCGCTGACACGGTCGAGAACGCCATCCACGACCAGGACTGCGCGTCGACCACGCCCGAGGCCGACCTGCCGAACGACATCGACGCCTTCAACGCCGGCTTCGTCACCATCACCCCGGTGCCGACCACGGCCAACGACTGACCGGGCCGCCCGGCCACTGGCTCAGTAGTGCCAGGGGTAGGGCGACCAGTCGGGGTCGCGCTTCTCGAGGAACGAGTCGCGGCCCTCGGCGGCCTCGTCGGTGCCGTAGGCGAGGCGGGTGGCCTCGCCGGCGAACACCTGCTGGCCGACCAGGCCGTCGTCGATCAGGTTGAAGCTGAACTTCAGCATCCGCTGCGCCGTGGGGCTCTTGCCCATGATCTTGCGAGCCCATGCGAGGCCCTCGGCCTCGAGGTCGGCGTGGTCGACGACCCGGTTCACCATGCCCATGCGGTGCGCGTCCTCGGCGGTGTAGGTGTCGCCGAGGAAGAAGATCTCGCGGGCGAACTTCTGGCCGACCTGGCGGGCGAGGTAGGCCGACCCGAAGCCGCCGTCGAAGCTGGCGACGTCGGCATCGGTCTGGCGGAAGCGGGCGTGCTCGCGGCTGGCGAGGGTGAGGTCGGCCACGACGTGGAGGCTGTGGCCGCCGCCGGCCGCCCATCCGTTGACCAGGCAGATCACGATCTTGGGCATCGTGCGGATCAGGCGCTGGACCTCGAGGATGTGGAGGCGGCCGGACCGGGCGGGGTCGATGGTCTCGGAGGTCTCGCCCTCGGCGTAGCGGTAGCCGTCCTTGCCGCGGATGCGCTGGTCGCCGCCGGAGCAGAACGCCCAGCCGCCGTCCTTGGGCGACGGGCCGTTGCCGGTGAGCAGCACGCAGCCGACGTCGGAGGACTGCCGGGCGTGGTCGAGCACCCGGTACAGCTCGTCGACGGTGGCGGGCCGGAAGGCGTTGCGGATCTCGGGCCGGTCGAACGCGACGCGCACGCAGCCCACGTCGACGGCCCGGTGGTAGGTGATGTCCTGGAGGTCCTCGAAGCCGGGGACGGGCTGCCAGGCGGTGGCGTCGAACGTCTCGGAGGTGCCCTCGAGCGCGGTCATCGGCCTTCGCCCTTCGCCAGCTTGATGCCCGAGGCGATCATCGGGAACTGGAACGGGAGCCGCAGCCAGGCGGCGATGGCGGGCAGGTTGGTGGGCTTGCCGGCCTGGATCGCCATGTTGATGTTGGCCGGGTAGACCCCGACGAACGTGGCGGTGGCGAGCGCGCCGCCGACCTTGTGCTTCCCGGGGTCGTTCGACAGCAGCAGCGCGCCGGCCGTGCCCTCGGCCGCCGCCGCAGCCAGGTTCCAGAAGCGGGGCGCACCCAGCGACCTCGGGATGATCTTGAGGAACGGCTTGGGCAGGATCACGTGCAGGACGGCCATGAACACGAGGCTGCCGCCGACGCGGAGGCGCAGCTTGCGGTAGCTCGCCGACTCCACGGGGGTCGAGGTGGTGCTGGGTGCGGTCACGGCGGCGAGGCTACCGATCCCACCCCAGCGCCGTGACCTGACGGTGTGTCAGGATCCGGGCATGGACGCTGCAGATCTGGTCACGTACCGGGAGCTCGAGGAGCTCAAGTACCGCTACACGCGGGCCCTCGACCACAAGGACTGGGACCTGTTCGCCTCGTGCTTCACCGAGGACGCCACCGCCACCTACGGCGAGCGACTGGAGTTCACCGGGCCCGACCAGATCGTCGCGTTCATGCGCGAGAACCTCGGCCCGAACATGATCACCGTGCACCAGGTGCACCACCCGGAGTTCACGGTCGACGGCGACACCGCGACGGGGACCTGGAGCCTGATGGACCGGGTGATCATGACCGAGTTCGGCTTCCTGCTCGACGGTGCGTCGACGTACCAGGACCGCTACCAGCGGGGTGCCGACGGCGTGTGGCGCATCGCCCACACCGGCTACGAGCGGATCTACGAGCAGATGATCTCGTTCGACGACGTCCCCAGCTTCAAGCTCACCGCCAACAAGTTCGCATGAGGGGCCGGCTGGTCCTTCCCCTCGTGCTCGCCGCGCTCACGACGCTCGCCGCCGCCGGCTGCAGCGGGTCGAGCGACGGTGCCGCCACGACGACGGCGGCGCCAGCCTCGACGACCACGACGCAGCCCGAGATCACCGACGAGGAGATCATCGCCAACATCAACGACAAGCTCCGCCCCGCGCTGGAAGCCGCCTTCGAGCCCGCTGACGTCGAGTGCATCATCGGCGTCCTCGAGGAGGGCGGGACGGGCGAGCTCAACGCCGACGAGGTGGTGCCGGCGTACCAGGAGCGATGCGGCGTCACCGCCACCGAGGTCACCGGCGTGATCACCGGGTCGATCCTCGTGGACCGAGGCGCCACCGAGGAGCAGGGGGCGTGCGTGTCCGACGCCATCGCCGCCAAGGCCTACGACGAGGTCGCCGCCATGGACGAGGCCCAGACCAACGCGCTCTACGAGGCCTGCGGCATCGACGTCGCATCCCTCACCGGGGAGGGCTGAACCGGGGGCGCGCTCGCGGGCCAGAGGTGGTGCAGGGCGTACGAGCGCCACGGCCGCCACTGCTCGGCCAGCGCCGCGGCGGCCTTCGGCTCGGTGGGGCCGCCCAGGTTGGCGAGGCCGCGGAGCACCCCGAGGTCGGTGGGGAGGAAGACGTCGGGGTCGCTCAGGGCCCGCATGGCGATGTAGGCGGTGGTCCACGGGCCGATGCCCTTGACCCGCAGGAGCCGCTCCTCGACCTCGGCTCGGTCGGAGCCGGGATCGAGCTCGACGGTGCCGTCGGCGACGAGCCCGCACGCCTCGGTGAGGGCGAGCCCGCGCGCCCGGGGCATCGAGAACGACGTCGGATCGGCCTGGGCGAGGGTGGACGCGGACGGGAAGGCCCGCTCCAGTCCCGGGTGCGCACGGGGTGCGGATCGCAGCGCGACGGGGAGGTCGTCGCCGAGTGCGGCCGCGACCCGGCCGGCGACGGTGCGGGCGCCGGCCACCGACACCTGCTGGCCGATCACGGCCCGGACGAGGAGCTCGGTGCCATCGGCGGCACCAGGGGACCGGCGGCCCGGCACCGCCGCCACGAGCGGCGCGAGGACCGGGTCCGCGCCGAGCGCCTCGTCGACGGCCTGGGGATCGGCGTCGAGGTCGAGCAGGCGGCGGCACCGGGCGACCGCGGGGCCGAGGTCGCGCAGGTCGGCGAGGAGGAGGTCGGCGGCCACGTGGTCCGCTTCGGCTCGCAGCGTCACGATCGCCATGCCCGTGGGCAGGCGCAGCACGCGGTGGTAGGTCCCGTCCGGGGCGACCGCCTCCACGCCAGGGATGGCCCGCATGGCCAGGAACGCCACGACGTCGTGGCCGGCGAACGGGGCGCGGGTCGCGAGCCGCAGGGAGATCGGCGTCGGGCCCACACCGTCGTGCACCGCCGGCGGGCCCGACCGGGCCCGCTTGATGGAGGTGGTCCGGTCGGCTCGGAGCACGGTGGGGCTGGCGCCGAAGAACTCGCGCACCGTGTCGTTGAACTGGCGGATGCTGGCGAAGCCGGCGGCGAACGCGATCTCGGCGAACGGGAGGTCGGTCGTCTCGATCAGGACCCGGGCGGTCTGCGCCCGACGGGATCGGGCCAGGGGCAGGGGAGCGGCGCCCAGCTCCTGGACGAGGATGCGGTGGAGGTGCCGCTCGCTGACCGCCAGTCGCCGGGCCACGCCGCCGACGCCCTCCCGGTCGACCATGCCGTCGTCGATCAGGCGCATCGCCCGGGCGGCGAGGTCGCCCCGCACGTTCCACTCGGGCGAGCCCGGCGCGGTGTCGGGGCGGCAGCGCCGGCACGCACGGAACCCGGCGCCCTGGGCGGCGGCGGCCGTGGGGTAGAAGCGGACGTTCTGGCGCCGCGGGGTCGTGGCCGGACAGCTGGGCCGGCAGAAGATGCCGGTCGACGTCACGCCCACGAAGAACCAGCCGTCGAAGCGCTGGTCCTTGGCCTTGACCGCTCGGTAGCAGCCTTCCTCATCGATGATCACGCTGCTCATCCTGGCGGCTCGCCTCCCGAACCACTAGCGGAAATCGGCCGGGCGACTCTGCACCGTGGTCCCTGCCTCACGGCCGCCCGGGTCCTACCGTGGAGGGCGTGATCGACGAGGAGCCCCGCACCGGCCCGGCCGACGTGTCGCGGTCGCTCACCGATGCCATGGAGCGCGCCGGCGTGCACCCCGCGTACATCTACGCGGTCCGCCGGTGCGGCTTCGTCTCCACGGAGGAGAACGCCCACACGCTCACCTCCGAGCAGGTCGATCGCTGGAACGCGGCCATGGACGAGTGGTTCGCCGACAACCCCGAGTGACGTGCGGTGCGTGACGCCTGACCGTCCGGTGGGCTTCGGGCGCCGGCGTCGAGCCAGCTAACCTGGGCCGGTCGATCAGTGCGGGCCTGGCCCACGCGATCGGACAGCGATCTCAGAGGGGGCGCCGAGAGGCGAACCCAAGACCCACGTTCGGGTCCGTCAGCTCCGGCTGACAGGAGCGGGAGATGGCTGTCGACCTCGGCTCACGCCGACGCCGTTCCTGCCACACCCCGATCCGCCCGCCGTGGCGCCAAGGAGATCTGCCCCCATGTCCACCACCTTCGCCTCCCTCGGCGTGCCCGAGGCCATCGCGGCCGCGCTCGCCGACCGCGGGATCACCGAGCCGTTCCCGATCCAGGCCGCCACCATCCCGCCGGCCCTGGCCGGCCGAGACCTGTGCGGCAAGGCCCCCACCGGGTCCGGCAAGACCATCGCCTTCGGTGTTCCGATGGTCGCTCGGGTCACCCGCTCGGCCCCCAAGAAGCCCCACGGCCTCGTGCTCGCGCCGACCCGGGAGCTGGCCATCCAGGTCGCCGAGGAGCTCGAGGCGATGGCCGGCGACCTCCGCGTCATGGCGGTGTACGGCGGTGCCGGGATCGAGCCCCAGATCAAGCGGATCCGGTCCGGCGTCGACATCGTCGTCGCCACCCCCGGCCGGCTCATCGACCTGCTCGACCGGGACTGCATCCGGCTCGACGCCGTCACCTTCGCCGTCGTCGACGAGGCCGACCGCATGGCCGACATGGGCTTCCTCCCCGACGTGAAGCGCATCCTCGACCAGACCCGCGACGACCGCCAGACGGTGCTGTTCTCGGCCACGCTCGACGGCGCGATCGACACGCTCGTCCAGCGCTACCAGCACGATCCCGTGGTCCACGAGCTGGAGGAGGACCGCTCCGGCGAGATCACCCACCACTTCTGGCTCGCGCCGCGCCCCGAGCGGGTCGCCCTCACCGCCGAGCTCGTCGACCGGCTCGGCCCGACCGTCGTCTTCTGCCGCACGAAGCACGGCTCGGACCGCGTCGCCCGCCAGCTCGGCAACGCCGGCGTGAAGGCCGCCGCCATCCACGGCAACCGCAGCCAGGCCCAGCGCGAGCGGGCCCTCGAGGCGTTCCACCGGGGTGACGTGCAGGCCCTCGTCGCCACCGACGTGGCGGCCCGAGGCATCCACGTCGACGGCGTGCTCGGCGTGGTCCACTTCGACCTGCCCCACGACGAGAAGGACTACATCCACCGCTCCGGCCGCACCGGCCGAGCGGGGATGACCGGCACGGTCGTGACGCTCATCGACGCCAGCCAGCGCAAGGACGCGGTGAAGATCAAGAAGGGCGCCGGCATCGGCGAGGTCGAGATCGGCGAGCCCGACGTGGCGTCGCTCCCCGAAGGCCCCCAGCAGGCGTTCCGCCCGAAGCCGCGCCGCAAGGCGCAGGTGAAGGACCTCGCTCCGCGCACCCCCGCCAACAGCCCCTCGCGGGCGAAGGCCAAGCCCAAGGCGAAGCCGCACACCGACCGCCAGCGCGACTGGGACGAGCCCGCACCCCGCGGCGGCCGCCCCAACCGTGGGCGCGTCCAGCGCGGCGACCGTCCCGATCACGGCTCGCCCCGCTCCTCGCGCCCCGACGACCGCTCCGAGCGCGCCGAGCGCCAGGCCCGCTGGGACGGCGAGGAGCGCTCGACGAAGAACAGCCGGGAGAACCGGGCCGACCGCCGCAACCGCCAGTTCACCGACGAGGAGCGCGCCCGCCGCGCCGAGGCCAACCAGCGCGAGGAGGCCCGCCGCGACCAGCAGCGGACGACGGACCGCGCCAACCACCGCGCCAAGCAGGCCGGCAGCAACGGATCCCGGTCCGACGACCGCTCCCTGCCGGGCGACGTCGCCGGCGGCGGCAAGGTCCGCCCGTCGGGCGCCAGCCGCCGGAAGGCCAAGCGCGACCAGCTCACCGCCGCCGGCGAGGACGTCCCCCGCGCCAAGAAGCGCCGCAGCGGCAAGCCGCGGCCCCCGGCGAAGAACCGAAACCGCTAGGGCGAGGTCGGGGATCGGCCCTGGACCGGACATCCGTCCTCACCGTGTGTGACGGGCAAGATACATCAGGTCCTCGACATTTGTAGGACGTCCGATGTAACTTGCTCCCATGGGGAGAACACAGGAGGAACGTCGCGCCGAGACGCGCGCGCTGCTCCTGAGCGCGGCCGCCGAGCTGTTCGCGCAGAAGGGCTTCCACGCCACGTCGGCTGAGGCGGTGGCCACGGCGGCGGACCGCACGACGGGTGCGCTCTACAACCACTTCGGCGGCAAGGAGGGTCTGCTCGTCGGGCTGCTGGAGCAGTGGATCGAGCAGACGATCGTCGACATCGGCGCCGCGCTCGAGGGCGAGACGGATCTCGACGGCCGCTTGGGCGCGCTGTGGGACGGGGTCGTCCGGCGCGACAGCGAGAGCGGCGACGCGTGGCTCCTGCTCGAGTTCGAGCTCTGGCTGCACGCCGTGCGCGACCCGGAGCTGGGCGTCGTGGGCGCCCAGCGGTTCCAGGTGATGCGCGCCGGGCTCGCCGGCGGCCTCGAGGACTGGTCGCGGGAGTTCGGCTTCGAGCTGCCCGCACCGTCCGACGAGCTGGCCGCCCAGGTCATCGCGGTGCTGCTCGGCGCCGCGTTCCAGTTCCGCCTCGATCCCGCTGCGTTCCCGCAGCCGGTCGTCGTGTCCGGCCTGCGCCGGATCCTCGGCCTCCCCGCACCCGTCACCACCGGAGCGAACCGATGAGCATCACCCTCGACCAGATCGACCTCCTCGAAGACACCTGGGCGAAGGGGGTGCCCTACGACCAGTTCGAGCTGCTGCGCGCCGAGGCACCCGTCTTCTGGCACGAGCACCCGACGTACCAGGGCTTCTGGGCGGTGACCCGCTACGACGACGTGCGTGCGGTCAGCCGCGACCACACCACCTTCAGCGCCGAGCTCGGGTCGACGTTCCTCCAGGACATGGCCGAGGAGCAGATGGAACTGGTGCGGATGACGATCCTGAACATGGATCCGCCGAAGCACTCGCGCTTCCGCCGCCTCGTCAGCGCCGGCTTCAAGCCGCGGATGATCGCCCAGCTGGTCGACCACATCCAGGAGGTGGCCGACGAGATCGTCGCCGACCTCGAGGGCAAGGACGAGATCGAGTTCGTCGAGAGCGTGGCGGCCGAGCTGCCGCTGCGGGTGATCTGCGAGCTGCTCGGGGTCCCGGTCGAGGACCGCCACCTGGTGTTCGACTGGAGCAACCGGATGGTCGGCGCCCAGGACCCGGACTTCCGGGTGTCCGAGGAGGACGGCGAGGCCGCCATGGCCGAGATCTACGTGTACTGCGACGCCCTCGCCGAGGACCGCCGGCAGAACCCGCAGGACGACATCATGACGGCGCTCGTCCAAGCCGAGGTCGACGGCGACAAGCTCAGCAAGGAAGAGCTGAACATGTTCTTCGTGACCCTCGTGGTGGCGGGGAACGAGACGACCCGAAACCTGATCTCGCACTCGATGCTCGCCATCCTCGAGCAGCCGGGCCTCAAGGAGCAGCTCGTCGAGGGCATCGACGACGACGAGCTGTGGGCCTCGGCCACCGAGGAGTTCCTGCGCTGGGGCGCGTCGATCCACAACTTCCGCCGCACCGCCACCGTCGACACCGAGATCGCCGGCCAGCCCATCAAGGCCGGCGACAAGGTCGTGATCTACTACCCGGCCGCCAACCGCGACCCGGACCACTTCTCGGACCCGGACGTGTTCGACGCCCGCCGCACGCCCAACGACCACGTCACGTTCGGCGGGGGCGGCACCCACTTCTGCCTCGGCGCGAACCTCGCCCGGGCGCAGATCAAGGCGATGGTCCGCACGTTCCTCCGCCGCTACCCGAACGTCGCTGCCGCCGGCGAGCACCAGCGCATGCGCTCGGACTTCGTCAACGGCATCAAGTACCTCCCGGTATCCCTCAACGGCTGAACGCCACACCCGAAAGCAGAACCTCCAATGCAGACCGATCTGGCCAAGAAGCTCGGCATCGAGTTCCCGATCTTCGCCTTCACCCACTGTCGCGACGTCGTCGTCGCGGTCTCCAAGGCCGGCGGCCTCGGCGTGCTCGGCGCCGTCGGCTTCACCCCGGAGCAGCTCGAGGTCGAGCTCGACTGGATCGACGAGCACATCGGCGACAAGCCCTACGGCGTCGACATCGTGATCCCCGGCAAGTACGAGGGGATGGGCGCCACCGACGCCGACAAGCTCGAGGCCGACCTCAAGGCGCTGATCCCCGACGCCCACCGCGAGTTCGTCCAGAAGCTGCTGGCCGACCACGAGGTGCCGGAGATCCCCGAGGAGGAGCGGATGCGGGAGCTGATCGGGTTCGGCACCGCCATCGCCGGTCCGCAGGCCGAGATCGCCCTGGGCCGCGAGAAGTGCGTGCTGCTCGCCAACGCCCTCGGCACCCCGCCCGCCGACGTGATCGAGGACGTCCACTCCAAGGGCAAGCTCATCGCCGCCCTCTGCGGCTCGGCGGCCCAGGCCGCCCGCCACAAGGCGGCCGGCGTCGACATCGTGATCGCCCAGGGCACCGAGGGCGGCGGCCACACCGGTGAGATCGGCTCCGTCGTCCTGTGGCCCGAGGTGCTCGACGTCCTCGGCGACACCCCGATGCTCGCCGCCGGCGGCGTCGGCTCCGGCCGGCAGATGGCCGCGGCGCTCGCCATGGGCGCCCAGGGCGTGTGGACCGGTTCGCTGTGGCTGACCGTCGCCGAGGCCGACGTGCCGCCCGCGCAGATGCAGAGCTACTTCGACGCCACCAGCAAGGACACGCTGCGCAGCCGCTCGTGGACGGGCAAGCCGTGCCGCATGCTCCGCAACGACTGGACCGAGGCCTGGGAGGACCCGGAGAACCCCAAGCCGCTCGGCATGCCGATGCAGTTCATGCTCACCTCCAACGCCGTCCAGCGCGGCCACGCCTACCCGGAGCAGGCGAAGGACGTGCAGTTCAACCCGGTGGGCCAGATCGTCGGGCGGTTCGAGAAGATGCGCCCGTCCCGCGACGTGATCTTCGAGATGGTCGAGGAGTGCATCGAGGCGACCGAGCGCATGAACAACCTGATGAACCAGAACGTGGAGGCCTGAGCCAGATGTCGATCGATCGCTGCCCCGTCGCCCACGGGACCGACTTCACCGACCCCGACCTCGTGCAGGCCCGCGTGCCGCTGCCCGAGTTCGCCTACCTCCGCCAGAACGAGCCGATGTTCTGGAACCCGCAGACCCGCGAGAACTCCTCGTTCGACGACGGCGGCTTCTGGCTGGCCACCCGTCACGAGGACGTGAAGGCCATCTCCTGCGCCCGTGACGGCTGGTCCTCCGAGGAGAACACGGCCATCGTCAAGTTCGAGGGCTCGATCGGCAAGGACGAGCGCGACATCCAGAAGCAGATGATGCTGAACATGGACGACCCGCACCACGCCAAGGTGCGCGGCATCGTCTCCCGCGGCGTGTTCACGCCCCGCGGCGTCGCCAAGATCGAGGACGCCCTGCGCGCCCGCGCCAACGCCATCTGCGTCGAGGCCAAGGCCAAGGGCAAGGGCAACTTCGTCGACGACGTGGCCTGCGAGCTCCCGCTCCAGGCGCTGGCCGACCTGATGGGCTTCCCGCAGGACGACCGCAAGCAGATCTTCGACTGGTCGAACCAGATGATGGCCTACGACGACCCCGACTTCGAGGTCGATCCGGCCGTCGCCGCCGCCGAGATCCTCGGCTACGCCATGACCATCGGCGAGACCCGCAAGGCGTGCCCGGCCGACGACATCATCACCAAGCTCGTCGCGGCCAGCACCGAGTCCGACACCCTCACCACCGAGGAGTTCGGCTGGTTCGTGCTGATGCTCGCCGTCGCCGGCAACGAGACGACGCGGAACGCGATCAGCCACGGCATGCACGCGTTCATGCAGTTCCCGGAGCAGTGGGAGATCTACAAGCGGGACCGTCCCGAGACCACGGCCGACGAAATCGTCCGCTGGGCGACGCCGGTCATGATGTTCCAGCGCACCGCGCTCGAGGACGCCGAGGTCGCCGGCCAGCAGGTGAAGGCCGGCCAGCGCGTCGGGCTCGTCTACTCGTCGGCCAACTTCGACGAGACGGTCTTCGAGGACCCGCACTCGTTCAACATCCTGCGCGACCCCAACCCGCACGTCGGCTTCGGCGGCGGCGGTGCCCACTTCTGCGTGGGCGCCAACCTGGCCAAGGTCGAGATCAACCTGATGTTCAACGCCATCGCCGACCACCTGCCGGACATCACCCAGCTCGGTGAGCCGAGCCGCCTGCGCTCCGGCTGGCTGAACGCGCTGAAGGACTTCCCGGTCAGCTACGTCGGCTGATCACGCCGTCTGGAGCGGGACCGCGTCGAAGAGCTCGCGGTCCTGCTCCAGGTAGCGGTGGCCCCAGCCGACCCCGATGGTCGGCAGGCCCAGCGCCGCGAAGACCCCGTGGTGGGACTCGCTGGCGAAGATGTTGTCGGCGAGGAGCGCGTGCTCCACGGCGGCGGCATCGCCACGCCCGACCGCAGCCACGAGCGCGGCGGCCGTGGCGCTGGCATCGGCCGGCTCGGGCGCCTCGCCGCCGGCATCGCCCATCATCTCGCCCATGATCGCCGCGCCGTTGGGCGGGGCGACGGCCGAGGCAGCGGGCTCGCCGCCCGCCAGCACGTGGATCTGCACGAAGTCGTCGTCGAACACGATCACGTCGACGGTGGTGGCGCCGAGGGCGGCGGAGAGCTGCTGGGCGGTGACCTTGGCGCCCATCTGCTCCTCGTCGTGCGGGGAGAAGACGACCACGTCACCGCCCTCGGCGGCGAGGTGCGCGCCGGTGCCGACGAGCGCCTCCTTCACCGCATCGATGCCCGTGTTGAGGACCGTGACGTTCGCATAGGTGCTGCCCATGGCGGAGCAGCCTGCCAGATCCGGCATGCTGGCCCCATGACCGTGATCAAGATCAACGCCATCACCGTGCCGGCCGACTCCGGGGACGAGCTGGCCCAGCGCTTCGCCGCCCGGGCCGGGGCCGTCGACGGGGCCGAGGGCTTCGAGGGCTTCGAGCTGCTCAAGCCCACCGACGAGCGCCTCCAGTGGCTCGTCGTGACCCGTTGGCGCGACCAGGAGTCGTTCGAGGCGTGGACGAGCTCGCAGGCGTTCGCCCACGGCCACCAGGGCGCCTCCAAGCCCGCCGCCCACGGCGGCCCGGTCAGCACCGCGTCCGAGCTCTGGAACTACGAGATCGCCGGCGGCTCCTCCGGCCAAGCCTGATCAGCCGGCCGCTCCGCGCTGGGCTGCTCGGAGCGATCGCTTGTCGAGCTTGCCGAGGGGGTTGCGGTCCAGGTCGTCGACGAGGCGGATCTGGCGCGGGCACTTGAACCGGCTCAGGCGGTCCTCGCACCAGGACTGGAGGTCCTCGATCGACGGCGGGGCCGCCGGGTCGACGGGGACCACCAGGGCGACGAGCTGCTCGCCGAGGTCGGGGTGGGGGAGGCCGATGCCGGCCACGTCGGCGACGCCCGGGTGGGCCACGAGCACCTGCTCCATCTCGGCCGGGTACACGTTCACGCCGCCGGTCACGACCATGTCCGAGAAGCGATCGGTGACGTAGACGAAGCCGTCCTCGTCGACCTTGCCGATCTCGCCGAGGGTGAACACCCCGGGGGCGATGTGGGCGGCGGCGGTGCGCTCGGGGTCGCCCTCGTAGACGATGCCCCGGCCGGTGCGGTCGGCGAAGTAGAGCCGGCCCTCGGTGCCGTGCGGGACCGCACGGCCCTCGTCGTCGAACACGACGGCGTCGTACGGCGCGACCGAGCGGCCGACCGAGCCGGGGTGGGCCAGCCAGTCCTCGCTGGTGATCGAGGCGGTGACGCCGACCTCGGTGGCGCCGTACGCCTCGAGCACCACCGGGCCCCACCAGTCGATGATCGCCCGCTTCACGTCGACGGGGCAGGCGGCGCCGGTGAGGAACACGAGCCGCAGGCTCGACACGTCGGAGCGGGCCTTCACCTCGTCGGGAAGGGCGGCGAGGCGGGCCAGGTGGGTCGGCACGAGCGTGGTCGACGCGATGTGCCAGCGTTCGATCGCCTGCAGCGTCTGCTCGGCGTCGAAGCGGCCGAGCACGCCGGTGGGCGTCCCCGCGGCGAGGGCCCGCACCGCGTTGAGCGGGCCGGTGTGGTGGAGCGGCGCGACCACCAGGTGCCGGCCGAGGCCGACGAACCGGTTCACCCGGGTGGCCTCGACGAACTCGGCCCACGAGGTCCGGGGCGGGAACACGTTCGGCGGGAGGTGGGTGGCCTTGGGCGTGCCGGTGGTGCCCGAGGTGAACAGCAGGTTCGGCACGATCGGCACGTCGTCGGGTGGGGGACCGGCGGGCGCCGAGGCGAGCCAGTCGTCCCAGTCCGCGTCGTCCCACGATCGGACCTCGCAGTCGCCGGCGAGGGCCGCAGCCTCCCGGGCCCGCTCGGCCGTGGCCGGGCCGGCGATGACGAGCCGGACCTCACCCGTGGCGAGCTGGTAGGCCGCTTCCGGCGCGGCGAGGTGGCTGTTGACGGCCACCACCGATGCCCCCGAGCGGAGCCCGCCCAGGTGGGCGATCACCGCGGGGCCGGCGTTCTCGGCGAACACCGCCATCCGCCCGCCGCGCGCCCGGGCGAGGTGGGCGATGCGGTCCGCGGCATCCCACACCTCCGCTGCGGTCCACGACCGGTCCGCGTCGAGGACCAGGGCGTCGTCGGCCGAGCCGGTCACGACGGCGTGACCGGCTCGGCGCCGTCCTCGTAGAGCTCGTCGCTGTGGCCGGGTCGGAGCGGTTCGCCCGTGGGCCGGTACGTGCAGATCTGGACACCGGTGGAGGCGAGGGTCGTCGACACCAGCTCGAACACGCGGGCAGCGCCGTCGTCGGGGAAGAGGCGCTTGCCGCCGCCGAGCGAGACCGGCTCGATCATGAGGTTGAGCTCGTCGACCAGGTCGGACTCGATCAGGGTCCGGGCGAGCGTGGCGCTGCCCATGATGCAGAGGTCGCCGCCGTCGCGCGCTCGCAGCTCCCGGATGGCGTCGAGGGCACCGTCGGCCGGGATCAGCGCCGCGTTCTCCCAGGTGACGTCCTCAGGAGCGAGGGTTCCGGAGACCACGTACTTCTCGATGGCGTTCATCTGGTCGGCGAAGGGATCGCCCGCCCGCTCGGGCCATGCCGCCGCCATGCCCTGGAAGGTGCGTCGGCCGAACAGCAGGGCCTCGACGGAGGCGAAGCCCTCGCCGATGGCCGCGCCCATCACCTCGGGATCGAAGAACGGCAGCGACCAGCCGCCGTGGGCGAAGCCGCCGTCGGTGTCCTCCTCCGGACCTCCCGGCGCCTGGATGACGCCGTCGAGGCTGATGAACTCGTTGATGACGATGCGCACGTGGTCACTCCTGGTTCCGGCCGCTGACGACCCCGATGTTGCCCGCTGAGACGACGGGGCGCGCCAACCCGTCGGCGGGCGGCGCGCGCTCAGTCGAACGTCTGGCGGGAGAACGTCGCCGGATCCCGCCCGGCGAGGAGCCAGCCCGCTGCCGTCGCGAGGACGGGCAGACCGAAGGCGATCGTGACCAGCTGGATCCAGGGCACCGGCACCAGCTGCGAGAGATCGGTGTGGTAGCCGGCGACGAGGGCGAGGTAGGCGCCGCCGATGCCGAGCGCCACCCCGAGGGCCGCGAGGACACCGGCCGTGGTGGCGGTGATGGCCCGGCGGCTCCGACCGCTGGCCCCCGTGGCGGTGAGCGTCCGCACGTCGCGGGCGGACTCGGTGCGGATGAGGCCCACGGTCATGGCGACGATCGCCAACCCGAGCAGGGCGCCGGTCACGGTGACGATGGTGCGGAAACGGGCGAGGCTGTCCTGGGAGATCCGGGTCTCGATGCTCATGCCGTTGGCAGCAGCAGCCTCGCGAGCGGCGCGCACCTGCTCGGTGGTGAGCGGCCGTTCGGTCTCGATCAGCCAGGCGTCGCGTCGGCGCTCCCACCCGTGCTCCTGGATCGCCCGCTCGGTGACCAGGGCGTGGGGAGCAGCGAAGTACGTGGGGAGGTCGACGTGCTGGACCTTCGTGGCTCCCGGATCGTCCCGAGTCGAGGTGTCGAGGAGGACGACCGGACGGTCGTCGCTCGTCAGGAGCTCCGTGCCGTCGGAGATCGAGGCGGGGTCGATGCCGTAGTGGCGCAGCACCTCGTCGGTGGCCACGTAGGGAAAGCCGAGGCCGCGCCACGAGTGGTCGTCGACCTCCAGCGCCTGCTGGATCGGCTCGGGCCGAGGCTGGCCCTGGTCGGCGGGCATGACGATGTCGAGCGGCAGGACCGTCGAGGCACCGATGGCGTCAGCCACCTCCTGGGCATCGGCATCGCGCTGCTCGGTTGCGGTGGCGTCGTCGACCCCGACCGGCTGGGCGACGTCGACGCCCGTTCGGACCAGCACCTGGTTGGCCGGGAGGTTGCCCTCGGTCGACGAGTACTCGTTGACCTTGGCGACGGCGACGATCGTGACGGAGAGCCCGATGGCGAAGGCGATGGCGGCCAGGGCGGACGCGGCCCGCGACTGGAAGCGGGCGAGGTCCCGCACGGCCAGCCGGCTCGGGAGGGGCAGGCGACGGGCGGGCAGCGCCGCGACGCGCACCGCGGCCGGCGCGATGAACACGGACCCGATGCCCACGGCGATGACGCCCGCCATGAGGAGCAGCGGGTTCACCTTGTCGCCGTTGGGCAGCGCGGCGGCGATGGCACCCATGCCGCCGGCCAGCAGGACGACGGCGACGATGGTGGAGCGGTGGACGGGCGCCGGCTTCGGCGGCCGGCCGGACAGCGCGGCGATCACCGGGATGCGGGCCACCCGGCGAGCGGGCCACCAGGCGGCGGCGACCGCCATGACGACGGCGAGGACCAGGCAGCCCGCCAGCACGCCCCACGGCAGGTCGAAGCGCTCGATGCGGCGGTTGGCCGCCTGCTCGACGGCTGGGGCCGCGGCGAACCAGCCCAGGATGCCGAGCACGCCGCCGACGGCCGCCGCGAGGAGACCGACGATGGCGCCGTGGGCGAGGACCACGGTGCGCAGGTGGCGCTGGGTGGCACCGATGGCGGCCAGCAGTCCCAGCTGGCGCTGGCGGCGCTGGGCCAGCACCACGAACCCGGCGGCGGCGATGAGGCCGACGAGCGTCATGAGGAGGGCGACGGCGACCAGTACCAGTGCGGCGACGGGGCCGTTGTTCCCGCGGATCATCACCGGGATCGGCAGCTGGTCCGCTTCCTCGCCCGAGCCCGCGGTTCGGCTGGCGCTGGTGCCGCCCTGGCCGGGCTGCTCGAACAGGAGCTGGAGGGACGTCGACGAGGTCCAACGGCCGGGCGCAGCGAGGGCGAAGGTGTCGGTGAGGGCGCGCGGGTTCTCGACTCGGCCGACGACCTGCCACGTGCGACGCCCGAGCTCGACCTCGTCGCCCACCCCGACGTCGAGCAGCTCGGCGACCTCGGGCGTGAGGGCGAGCTCGGTCGAGGCCGTCGGGTACCGGCCGTCGCGCAGCCGGAGGAGGGGCGCTCCGAACGTCCCGTCGGGGTCCTGGAAGCGGAGGTCGAGGGGGAGGGGCGCCCCGGGCACGGCGAGCGGCGTGTGTCCGATCACCTCGACGGTGCCGTAGCGCTCCCGTGCGGTGGCGACCGCGTCGCGGGCCTCGGCCTGATCGGCGACCTCCAGGCGGGCCATGGCCGAAGCGCTGCCGAACGCCGCCTGGGTGTTCGACGCCGTGTTCATCGCCATCGTCGAACCGGTGACGGACGCAGCGACGGCCAACGTCACCAGGCTGAGGACCAGGAGCTGCTGGCGCCACTCCCGGCGGAACATGCGCCAGGACCAGCGCACCATGGCCCGGCGCGGCGGGCCGCCGGGGCGGCGGGCGGTGCTCACGACGCGCCGGGCGCCGTGGCGAGGAGGCTCTCGGGCCCGGCAGGGGGCGCGGTGTGGTCGACGACCCGCCCGTCGCGCAGGAACACGACGCGGTTGGCCCACGACGCGAGCTGGGCGTCGTGGGTGACGACGATGCCGGCGGCACCCTGCGCGCAGATCTGGCGGAGGAGCCGCATCACCGCCTCGCTGTTCACCGAGTCCAGGGCCCCGGTGGGCTCGTCGGCGAGGAGCAGGCGCCGGTCGCCGACGACGGCGCGGGCGATGGCCACCCGCTGGCGCTCGCCGCCCGAAAGGTCGTCGGGGAAGTGGTCCGCCCGGTCGGCGAGCCCGAGGCCGTCGAGCGCCTCGAGCGCCTGGCCGCGGGCCCGGCGGGCGCTCGTGCCGTCGAGCTCGAGCGGCATCGCCACGTTCTCGGCCGCGGTGAGGCCGGGGAGCAGGTTGAAGTCCTGGAAGACGAACCCCATCGACCGTCGGCGCAGCTGCGCCTTGTCGTTGCGGGACATGCCCGCGAGCGTCCGGCCATCGATCACGACCTCGCCGTTGGTGGCGTCCTCGAGGCTCCCGGCGATGGTGAGCAGGCTGCTCTTGCCCGAGCCGCTCGGGCCCATGATGGCAACGAGCTCGCCCGGCTCGACGGCCAGGTCGATCGACCGGAGGGCGTGGACCTCGCTCGACCCCTCGCCGTAGGTCTTGGTGACGCTGCGCAGCTCCAGCATCGGGCTCATGCCCGGGCCTCCTGGGACTCGGTGGCGGCTCCGTCGGCGGACTCGTCGGCCGGGTCGCCGACCGCCACGGTCAGCGGTGCGGCGGCGAGGAGCTGGGGGAGGCGCACCTCGGCGGCGTCCAGCCAGCGGACCATGGCCTCGATCCGGAACAGCTCGGCGTCGACCACCAGGGCGAGGGCGACGTCGGAGGCCGGGGCATCGGCCTTCACCGCGGTGTACCGCTGCATGGCCTCGACGAGGTGGCGGCGGTGGACCTGGATCAGGCGGTGGACGTCGACGTCGGGCACCTGGGCGGCGACCAGCACCTTGATGAGGAGCTCGTCGCGAGGGGGCTGGGCCATGTCGGGCGGGGTGGTGAGCCAGGCGGCCAGCTCCGACGACCCGTGGTCGGTGATGCGGTAGCCCTTCTGGGGGCCGTCGTCCGCGCCGTCGGAGACGACCAGGCCGTCCCGCTCGAGGCGCTGGAGGGTCGTGTACACCTGCCCGACGTTGAGCGGCCACACCTCCCCGGTCCGGGCCTCGAACTCGTGGCGGAGCTGGAGGCCGTACTTGGGCCCGTCGCTCAACAGGGCCAGCAGGGCGTGGCGCACGCTCATCGGGAAGCTCCTCGCATCGGCATACCGGGTAGGATACCGAGTATCTTCGATCGGTCAAGGCTAGGTTGCGCAGCCATGACGGAGCGCCTCACCGCCGAGCAGGCTGCCGGCCTGCTGCACCCCACCGACATCCTCGGGATCCCCCTCGGGCCCGGCCACCCCGGTGGCTTCCTGCACGCCCTCGGCGCGCGGGACGACTGGGAGGACCTCCTCATCACGGGCGCGCTGCTCACCGACTTCTACGAGGTCTTCGGCAAGCCCGGCGTGCGCTTCCTGTCCGGCTTCTACGGGCCGCTCGAGCGGCTGATGCGGGACCAGGGCGGCGCCATCGAGTTCGTCCCGGCCGACTTCCGCCGCTTCGGTCCGGCCCTCGAGCGGATCAACCCGCGGATCATGGCCACGGCCGCCGCTCCGCCCGACGCCGACGGGTGGTGCAGCCTCTCGCTCCACGGCGGCGCCACCATCGCCGAGCTCGAGCGGGCCGGCCGCGACCCGGGTCGGATCCTCCTCGTCGAGGTGAGCCCGGCGTTCCCCACCACCCTCGGCCTGGGCGAGCACCGCCACCGCATCCACGTCGACCAGATCGACGTGCTCGTCGAGACCGACCGATCGCCGTTCGTCATCGGCGATCCCGAGCCGTCCGACGACGAACGGGCCATCGCCGCGTTCGTCGACGACTACGTGGTCGACGGGGCCACCATCCAGACCGGCATCGGCGGCGTGCCCTCCACCGTGGCCTCGCTGCTGGCTGCCGGCGACAAGGGCGACTTCGGCATCCACTCCGAGATGTTCACGACCGGCCTCATGAAGCTCCACGAGGCCGGCAAGGTCACCAACAACAAGGGCATCTACGACGGGGTGTCGATCACCACCTTCGCCGGCGGCACCCGGGAGCTCTACCACTGGCTCGACGGCAACACCGACGTGCGCTTCTTGCCGGTCCACCTGGTGAACTCGCCCGAGCTGATCTCCAAGAACCGCCGGATGATCTCCATCAACGGCGCCCTCGCCGTCGACCTCGCCGGCCAGGCCGTGGCCGACACCCTGGCCGGGGCCCAGTTCTCCGGGATCGGCGGCCACGAGGACTTCGTCGCGGCGTCGGGCCTCGAGCTCGAGGACCGCTCGCTGATCTGCCTGCGGTCGTCGACGATGATCGACGGCGTCCGCGTCTCGCGCATCGCCGGCCAGTTCCCGGCCGGCACCATCGTCACCACGCCACGGCACCAGCTCGACGTCGTGATCACCGAGTACGGCGTCGCCGAGCTGCGCGGGCGCACGGTGCGCGAGCGGGCCCGGGCGCTGGCCGCCATCGCCCACCCGGAGTTCCGGGACCGGCTGCTGGCCGAGGCCGAGATCTGGCCTCCCGGCTGATTCCGCTCCAGAACCGGCGCAGAGGTGCCGACGGAGAGGGGTGATGGCTACCCTTCCCTCCGGGGAATCACGATTCCGGGGATGATCTTGGCTTCACGCAGCTCTGGCCGCCGGTCGCTGGCGGCGTTCGCGCTCGGCGTCGCGCTCCTCTTCGGCGCGCTCGGCGCGCCGGAGGCGCACGCCCAGGAGGGCGACAGCGCCGAGCTGAAGGCGGAGTACGAGGCGTTCACCGCCCAAGAGGAGCAGATGCTCCAGGAGCTGAGCGACGCCCAGGCCGCCCGCGAGGCCGCGCAGGAGAAGCTCGACCAGCTCAACCGGGACACGCAGTCCAAGCAGCTCGAGCTGCTCCAGGCCACCAAGGAGCTGCGCGACGCCGAGGACGAGGTCGAGGTCCGCATCGCCCAGCGGAAGAAGGCCGAGCAGCAGGTGCGGGTGGCCCGGGAGCGCCTGCGGAAGCAGATCGTGGCGTCGTACGTCCGCGGCGGCGAGCCCAGCCAGATGGAGGCGTTCCTCAACGCCCAGACCGGCGAGCAGGTCGGCCAGGCCCTGGCCTACGGACGGGCGATCTCCAACAGCACCGACACGTTGCTCGGCGAGCTCGAGACCGCCGAGGAGGCGCGGACCAAGGCGGCCAAGGCGGCCCGCGCCGCCAAGGAGGACGCGCTCGACCGGCGCGACGAGATCGAGACCGCCGCCAAGTTCCTGGTCGACGCCCGGGCTACGCAGGGCACGCTGCTCACCGACCTGAACGTCGAGTTCGTGAAGGAAGCGGCGGCGCTCCGCCAGATCCAGGGCCAGAAGGCGGTGGTCGAGGGCCGGATCAACTCGATGAACCGGGCCTCCGACGGCATCCAGCAGCTGCTCGCCGGGATCCAGGCGGACCAGGAGGACTGGTTCCCCGGGTCCGTCGAGACGTCGAACCCCATCCCGGGGGTGCTGCCGGGCTCGCCGTTCGGCATGCGCCACCACCCCATCCTCGGGATCGACCGCCTCCACGCCGGCTGCGACATGGGTGCCGGCACGGGGACCGAGATCCACGCCGCGGCCGACGGCATCGTGGTCGTGGCCGAGGTGCGCGGCGGCTACGGGAACGCCGTGGTCATCGACCACGGCCACTCGCTCGCCACGCTCTACGGCCACACCAGCCGGATGCTCGTGAAGCCCGGCCAGGTCGTGAAGCGGGGCGACGTCATCGCCCTCGTCGGCTCCACCGGGCTCTCCACCGGCCCGCACCTGCACTTCGAGACGCGGATCAAGGGCCTGCCCATCGACCCCGAGGGCGTCGTCGACTTCAAGGCGGAGGTCGACTACTCCGACGACGGCGACTGATCCTGCACGGGGGGCGGGGGAGACCGCCGGCGGTGCAGCGCCAGTTCCAACAGGTCGACCACCGCGCTGGTGGGCGGTGCCGGACGGGCCTCGATGGACTCGACCGTGCAGAACACCTCGGTCCGCTCGCCGCGGCCCTGCAGCGTGAGGAGGAGCGACGTCGCCGGCTCGCCCTCGAAGCGGCAGAGCACCTCCATGATCGGCATCGACCGGTCCACGTAGGTGATCTCGCCGACGTCGTGCGCGGCGTCGAGCAGCCAGCGGAACGACTCGTCGGGCGGCGCGCCCAGGGCGAGCGTGTCCTCGTCGACCCGGCCGACCGGCGGCGCTCCGAACGCGACCTCCTCGGTGGCCGGGCGCGGCGGCACCGGGCCCGAGCCGCGCGAGGGCGGCGTCCGCACCTCGGGCTCGTCGGGTGGCGCCGGACCCCGCTCGATCAGGACGCGGTACGCCTCGGTGATCGACGCGGCCCGGGCCGACGAGCTGGCGCCGGCCCGGTCGGGGTGGTGGGTGCGGATCTGGGAGCGGTACGCGATGCGGACCTCGTCGGGCGACGCGCTCGCGCCGACGCCGAGGATGCGGGCGGCCTCGGCGGGGGTCACGTGCGGAGGAAGGCGCCGAGCAGGCGCGGGAACCGCTCGGCGTCGTCGACCCCGCAGAGCTCCCGGGCCGAGTGCATCGAGAGCTGCGCCACGCCGACGTCGGCGGTGGCGATGCCCAGGCGGGCCGCCGTCATCGGGCCGATCGTCGAGCCGCACGGCTGGTCGTTGCGGCTGACGAACACCTGGTGAGGGACCCCGGCCCGCTCGGCCGCCTCGATGAGGACCGCCTGGCCGCCGGCATCGGTGGCGTAGCGCTGGTTGGCGTTGACCTTGATGACGGGCCCGCCGTCGATGGCCACGTGGTGCCCGGGCTCGTGGCGCTCCGGGTAGTTGGGGTGGGTGGCGTGCGCGGCGTCGGCCGAGGCGCAGAACGACCCGGCGAGGGCGCGCAGCAGGTCGTCGCGGTCGCCGCCGCGGGCCGACACGGTCCGCTCGAGCACCTGCGCCAGCAGGGCGCCGTCGGCGCCGGTGGACGACGTGGACCCGACCTCCTCGTGGTCGAACAGGCACACGACCGCCACCGGGCGGTCGTGGCCGCCGGCGGGCTCGGCGATGGCGGTGACGCCGGCCCAGCACGACAGGAGGTTGTCGAGTCGGGCCGTGGAGACCAGCTCGTGGCGGCGGCCGATGGTGGCGCCCGGCGTCAGGTCGTGGACCATGGCGTCCCAGGCGACGACGTCGGCGACGTCGACGGCCACCTCGCCGGCGACGTACGCGGCGAACGCACCCGGCTCGACCGGGCCCACGCCCCAGACCGGCGTCAGGTGCTGCTGGGGGTTCAGCTTGAGGCCCTGGCCGTTGACGTCGCGGTCGAGGTGGATCGCCAGCTGGGGGATCCGCAGCAGCGGGCAGTCGCAGTGGAACAGCCGCTCCTCGAGCTCGCCGTCGACCCGGACGATGGCCCGGCCCGACAGGCCGAGGTCTCGGTCGAGCCACGAGTTCCAGAGGGCGCCGCCGTAGACCTCCACGCCGAGCTGCTGCCACCCGAACGAACCGGTGTCCGGGTGGGGCTTGATCCGGAGGTTGGGGCTGTCGGTGTGGGCGCCGACGATGCGGAAGCGGCGCTCGGGCCCGGCGTCGTCGGGGACCTCCCACGCCACGAGCGCACCGCCCCGGGTGACGAGGTACCGCCCCGGCTCGGCCGGCCAGGGGTCGGCGAGGTCGAGCGCGGTGAACCCGGCGTCGGCCAGCCGGCGGCGGCTCTCGCCGACGGCGTGGTACGGCGACGGCGCCGCTCCGATGAAGGCCAACAGGTCCTGCGCATCGCTCACGGAGGCGAGGCTAGGGGCGGATTCACATTGGAGGGTCGATTCCGCTCTCGGCTAGTGTCGTCTGACCTGCGATACGGGCCAACGGCGTCCCGGGGTGCCCCTCACCAGGGGCAGCAGTCCCTCTTCGTCCTTCACGCAAGGAAGCAACGCCGAATGCGCACGCCCCCGCCCGCCCAAGGGCTCTACGACCCCCGCTTCGAGCACGAGAACTGCGGTGTCGCCTTCGTGGTCGACATGCACGGCCGTCGCACGCACCAGCTGGTCGAGCAGGGCATCACCGCCCTCGTCCACCTGGACCACCGCGGCGCCTCGGGAGCCGAGACCAACACCGGCGACGGCGCCGGCATCTTGATCCAGGTCCCCGACGCCTTCTACCGGGCCGTGCTCGACGTCGAGCTCCCGGCCGCCGGCGCCTACGCCACGGGCATCGGGTTCTTCCCCGGCGACGACGCCGAGGTGGCGTCGGCCATCGAGGCGGTCGACAAGATCGTTGCGAGCGAAGGCCTCGAGGTCCTCGCCTGGCGCGACGTCCCGGTCGACGCGAGCAGCCTCGGCACGGGGGCGCTCGGCGCCATGCCGTCGTTCCGCCAGGCCTTCATCGCCGCCCCGGGCGGCACCGTGGCCGATCTCGACCTCGAGCGCCGCGTGTACGTCGTGCGCAAGCGGATCGAACACGAGATCGGCGAGGGGGAGCGGCGCATCTACTTCCCGAGCCTCTCCGCCCGCACCATCGTCTACAAGGGCATGCTCACCACCCCGCAGCTGCGGGACTTCTACCCGGACCTCTCCGACGAGCGCGTCGAGAGCGCCATCGCCCTGGTGCACTCCCGCTTCTCGACGAACACCTTCCCGTCGTGGCCGCTGGCCCACCCGTACCGGTACCTGGCCCACAACGGCGAGATCAACACGGTCGAGGGCAACCGCAACTGGATGCGGGCCCGCGAAGCGCTGCTCGCGAGCGACCTGTTCCCCGGCGACATCTCCCGCCTGTTCCCGATCTGCACCCCGGGTGCGTCGGACACGGCCAGCTTCGACGAGGTGCTGGAGCTGCTCCACCTCGGCGGCCGCCCGCTCCCGCACGCGGTGCTGATGATGATCCCCGAGGCGTGGGAGAACCACCGCCACATGGATCCGGCCCGCAAGGCCTTCTACCGGTTCCACGCCTCGCTCATGGAGCCGTGGGACGGTCCCGCCAACGTCAGCTTCACCGACGGCACCGTGATCGGCGCGGTGCTCGACCGCAACGGCCTCCGCCCGGGCCGCTTCTGGGTCACCGCCGACGGCCTCGTGGTGCTCGGCTCCGAGGCCGGCGTGCTCGACATCCCGGCCGACCAGGTGGTGCGCAAGGGCCGCCTCCAGCCCGGGAAGATGTTCCTGGTCGACACCGCCCAGGGCCGCATCATCGAGGACGACGAGGTCAAGGCCTCGCTCGCCTCCGAGCTCCCGTACCAGCAGTGGCTCGACCAGGGGATCATCGAGCTCGACAAGCTGCCCGAGCGGCCCCACGTCCGGTACCCCCACGGCGACGTCGTGCGCCGCCAGCTGACCTTCGGCTACACGATCGAGGACCAGAAGATCCTCATCGCCCCGATGGCGCGCACCGGTGGCGAGGCGCTCGGGTCGATGGGCACCGACACGCCGATCGCCGTCCTCTCGGACCGGCCGCGGCTGCTGTTCGACTACTTCGCCCAGCGCTTCGCGCAGGTCACCAACCCGCCGCTCGACGCCATCCGCGAGGAGATGGTCACCAGCCTCGGCGGGACCATCGGCCCCGAGCAGAACCTGCTCACCCCGGGTCCGCGCTCGTGCCGGCAGATCCAGCTGCCGTTCCCGATCCTCGACAACGACCAGCTGGCCAAGCTGATGCACGTCGAGGACTCGGTCGACGACTTCCGGGCCGTCGTGGTGTCGGGCCTCTACGCCGTCGCCGGTGGCGGCGATGCGCTCCGCGAGGCCATCGAGTCGGTGCGCCGCCAGGTGAGCGACGCCATCGCCGGCGGCGCCAACGTCGTGATCCTCTCGGACCGGGACTCCACCCGGGACCTGGCGCCGATCCCGTCGCTGCTGCTCACCGCCGCCGTCCACCACCACCTCGTCCGGGAGAAGACCCGCACCGCGGTCGGCCTCGTGGTCGAGGCGGGCGATGCCCGCGAGGTGCACCACATGGCGCTCCTCGTCGGGTACGGCGCGGCGGCCATCAACCCGTACCTCGCCTTCGAGACCATCGAGGACATGGCCGCCCGCGGCGCCCTGCCCGACGTCGGCCTCGACCAGGCGGTGAAGAACTACATCAAGGCCGCCGGCAAGGGCATCCTCAAGGTGATGTCCAAGATGGGCATCTCCACGGTCGCCAGCTACACCGGCGCCCAGGTGTTCGAGGCCGTCGGCCTCGGCCAGGACCTGATCGACGAGTACTTCACCGGCACCACCTCGAAGCTCGGCGGCATCGGCGTCGACGAGGTCGCCAAGGAGGTGGCGCTCCGCCACGCCAAGGCCTACCCGGACCGCCCCACCGAGCGCGCCCACCGCGAGCTCGAGGTCGGCGGCGAGTACCAGTGGCGCCGTGAGGGCGAGCACCACCTCTTCAACCCGGAGACGGTGTTCAAGCTCCAGCACGCCACCCGCACCAAGCGGTACGACATCTTCAAGGAGTACACGGCCAAGGTCGACGAGCAGTCGTCCCGCCTGGCCACGCTCCGCGGCCTGTTCGCCCTGAAGGACGGCGAGCGCCCGCCGGTGCCGATCGACGAGGTCGAGCCGGTCTCGGAGATCGTCAAGCGCTTCTCCACCGGCGCCATGAGCTACGGCTCGATCTCGGCCGAGGCCCACGAGAACCTGGCCATCGCCATGAACCGCCTCGGCGGCAAGTCCAACACGGGCGAGGGCGGCGAGGATCCCGAGCGCCTCTACGACCCCGCCCGGCGCAGCTCCATCAAGCAGGTCGCCTCGGGCCGCTTCGGCGTGACCAGCGAGTACCTGACCAACGCCGACGACATCCAGATCAAGATGGCCCAGGGTGCCAAGCCCGGCGAGGGCGGCCAGCTGCCCGGCCACAAGGTGTACCCGTGGGTTGCCAAGACCCGGTACTCCACGCCGGGCGTGGGCCTCATCAGCCCGCCTCCGCACCACGACATCTACTCGATCGAGGATCTGGCCCAGCTGATCCACGACCTCAAGAACGCCAACCCCGAGGCCCGCATCCACGTGAAGCTGGTCGCCGAGGTCGGCGTCGGCACCGTGGCTGCGGGCGTCTCCAAGGCCCACGCCGACGTGGTGCTGATCTCGGGCCACGACGGCGGCACGGGCGCCAGCCCGCTCACGTCGCTCAAGCACGCCGGCGGTCCCTGGGAGCTCGGCCTGGCCGAGACCCAGCAGACGCTGCTGCTCAACGGGCTGCGGGACCGCATCGTCGTCCAGGCCGACGGCCAGCTGAAGACCGGCCGCGACGTCGTCATCGCCGCCCTGCTCGGCGCCGAGGAGTACGGCTTCGCCACGGCGCCGCTCGTCGTGTCGGGCTGCATCATGATGCGCGTCTGCCACCTGGACACCTGCCCGGTGGGCATCGCCACGCAGAACCCCGAGCTGCGGGCCCGGTTCGCCGGCAAGCCCGAGTTCGTCGAGCACTTCTTCGAGTTCATCGCCGAGGAGGTCCGCGAGCTGCTGGCCGAGCTCGGCTTCCGGTCCCTCGAGGAGGCCATCGGCCACGCCGAGGTCATCGACACCAGCAAGGCCATCGACCACTGGAAGGCGTCGGGGCTCGACCTCACGCCCATCCTCCACGTGCCCGAGCGGCCCTTCGGCGACGCGCTGTACAACACGAAGGGCCAGGACCACGGCCTCGAGCGGGCGCTCGACCAGCAGCTGATCCTGGCGGCCCGGTCGGCCATCGACACGGGCGAGCCGGTGAAGCTCGAGTTCCCGGTCCGCAACGTGAACCGCACGGTCGGCACCATGCTCGGCCACGAGGTCACCAAGCGCCACGGCGGGCTCGGCCTGCCCGACGACACCATCGACATCACGCTGCGGGGCGCCGCCGGCCAGAGCATCGGGGCGTTCCTGCCCAAGGGCGTGACGCTGCGGCTCTACGGCGACGCCAACGACTACGCCGGCAAGGGCCTCTCGGGCGGACGCCTCATCGTCCGCCCCTCCGAGGACGCCCCGGCCGGGTTCGTGGCCGAGGACAACATCATCGCCGGCAACGTGCTCCTCTACGGGGCCACGGGCGGCGAGGCCTTCTTCCGGGGCCGCGCCGGCGAGCGGTTCTGCGTGCGGAACTCCGGCGCCACCGCCGTCGTCGAGGGCGTGGGCGACCACGCCTGCGAGTACATGACCGGCGGCCGGGCCGTCATCCTCGGTTCCACGGGCCGCAACTTCGGTGCGGGCATGTCCGGCGGCATCGCCTACGTGTGGGACCCCGACGGCACGTTCCCGCAACTGGTCAACGACGAGATGGTCGACCTCGACCCGCTCGACGACCTCGACACCTCCTGGCTGGTGACCGCCGTGTTCCGCCACCAGAGCGAGACCGGCTCGGAGGTGGCCGGGCGCATCCTCTCGGACTGGCAGTACAGCGTGCCCCAGTTCGTGAAGGTGATGCCCCGTGACTACAAGCGGGTCCTCTCGGCCATCAAGGGCGCCGAGGAATCGGGTTCGGACATCGACGAGGCCATCATGGCTGCGGCAAGGGGCTGACGATGGGTGATGTGCAGGGTTTCCTCAAGCACGGCCGGGAGCTGCCCTCGCGGCGGCCGGTGCCGGTCCGCATCAAGGACTGGAAGGAGGTCTACGAGCCCTTCGGCGAAGGCAAGCTCGAGACCCAGGCCAGCCGGTGCATGGACTGCGGCATCCCGTTCTGCAACAACGGCTGCCCGCTGGGCAACCTGATCCCGGACTGGAACGACCTCGTCTTCCGGGACCGCTGGCACGAGGCCATCGAGCGCCTCCACGCCACCAACAACTTTCCGGAGTTCACCGGCCGCCTCTGCCCGGCGCCGTGCGAGGCCGCGTGCGTCCTCGGCATCAACCAGGACCCGGTCACCATCAAGCAGGTCGAGGTCTCGATCATCGACAAGGCGTGGGAGGAGGGCTGGGTCCAACCCGTCCGCGCCGATGTGAGGACCGGCAAGAAGGTCGCGGTCGTGGGCTCCGGTCCGGCCGGCCTCGCCGCCGCCCAGCAGCTGACCCGCGCCGGCCACGACGTCGTCGTGTTCGAGCGGGCCGACCGCCTCGGCGGCCTCCTGCGCTACGGCATCCCCGAGTTCAAGATGGAGAAGCGCCACCTGGACCGCCGGCTCGACCAGATGCGCGCCGAGGGCACCGAGTTCCGCACGGGCGTCGACGTCGGCAGCGACATCACCGCCGACGACCTGCGCGCCGAGTTCGACGCCGTGGTCCTCGCCGGCGGCGCCACCGCCGCCCGCGACCTCCCGATCCCCGGTCGTGAGCTCGCCGGCATCCACCAGGCCATGGAGTACCTCCCGCTCGCCAACCGCGTGCAGGAGGGGGACCTGCCGGCGTCGCCCATCGACGTCAAGGGCAAGCACGTCGTGATCATCGGCGGCGGCGACACCGGGGCCGACTGCCTCGGCACCGCCCACCGCCAGGGCGCGGCCTCGATCTCGCAGTTCGAGATCATGCCCAAGCCCGCCGACTCCCGCCCGGACCACACCCCGTGGCCCACCTGGCCGCTCGTCTACCGCACCGCCTCGGCCCACGAGGAAGGCGGCGACCGCGTGTTCTCCGTGAACACCGAGTGCTTCGTCGACGACGGCGAGGGCCGGGTCAAGGCCCTCAAGGCCCACGAGGTCACGATGGTCGACGGGAAGTTCGAGAAGGTCGAGGGCACGGACTTCGAGCTCCCCGCCGACTTCGTGTTCCTGTCGATGGGCTTCACCGGCCCCGAGTCGACCTGGATCACCGAGCAGTTCGGCGTCGAGCTCGACGGCCGCTCCAACGTCGCCCGCGACGACCAGTGGTCCACCAACGTGCCCGGCGTCTTCGTCGCCGGCGACATGGGCCGGGGCCAGAGCCTCATCGTGTGGGCCATCGCCGAGGGCCGGGCCTGCGCCGCCGCCGTCGACGAGCACCTCACCGGCTCGACGCTGCTCCCGCGGCCGATCGAGCCCACCGCCGCCCCCATCCGCTGACCGGCGGGGGAGCGCACCCCCGGACGCGGAACGGCCCCGAGCTCGAGCTCGGGGCCGTTCGCTGTCTGGTCCGGAGACCGGTCGGTCAGGGAGCGACCGGCTCGTTGTTGAGGCGCCGGTACAGGTAGGCGTTGCCGATGAACACCACCGGGGCGGCGACGATGGCACCCACGCAGCAGAGCGCGAAGCCCACGGCCATGATCAAGAAGGCGACGATCGCCCAGATCAGCACCGTGCCCACGTTGTCCTTCACCATGTCGATGGAGGCCTTGATGGCCTCGACCGGCTCGAGGCCCTTGTCGACGATGAAGAAGTTCCAGTAGTAGGCGAGGAAGGCGAAGATGAGGCCCGGGATGACGCACAGGATCAGGCCGATCCAGGTGCCCAGGGCGAACAGCAGCGCACCCACGATGTACTGGCCGAGGTTGTCGGTGGAGAACAGCGCCGCGGTGTCGAGCGGCTTCCCGTCGACCACCATCAGCACGGCGCGGATCAGGATGATGCTGATCGCGCTGGTCACGACCAGGTTGATGAGCGAGAAGAGCAGCGAGCCGAAGACGCTGTTGATCTGCGACTGGATGAGGTTCCCGACGACGAGGAACACGCCCACGACGACGACGTAGATGATGACGGCGACGACGATCTGGCCGAAGAACTCCTGGAACTTCTTCCAGCCGTAGCCGACGATCGAGCCGACGTCGGTGCCGCCGGCGCCGCCGCCTGCGGGCGCGCCGTAGGCCGGCGGGGTGCCGTAGCCGGGCGGGGGACCGCCGGCAGCTCCGGGAGGCGGACCCGTGGGTGCGGCGCCCGGAGCCTGTTCGGGCGGGTACCACTTTCCGTCAGAGGCCTGCCACCAGCCCGGCCCTTGTGAGGTATCGCTCATGAGTTGTCCGTTTCTCCCGCATCGAGGGGGGTGCAAGGTTCCGGGCGAAGGGTACCCCTGAACAGGTGTCCCGTCTGACGATGCTCCCGCGCGCGGGGTCAGGTGGACGGCAGGCCGCCGGTGACGATCGTCGTGCCCCAGTGGACGAGGACGAGCGCGCCGATGCCGAGGAGCAGGATCGGGCTCCGCATCCAGCGCGGCGGATCGCCCTTCTGGACGACGACGCGCACGAGGTACGAGACGGCCAGCACCACGAGGACGCCCAGGATGGCGACACCGGCGATGTCGGCGCCGGCGGCCTCACCGATGCGCCCGTGGGCAACGGCGTCGGCGAGCCGGGTCATCCCGCAGCCGGGGCACGGGACGCCCGTGGCCGCCCGGAACGGGCACGCGGGCAGGTGCAGCGACACGGCGCGGCCGGCCAGCAGCGCCGCGCCCAGGCCGACGAGCGCGAGCGAGCTCTGGCCGAGGTGGCGGGCTCGGGCCGCGCCCGGTTCGGGATCCGGCGGGGGAGGGAGCTGCCCGTAGGCGTACGAGGTCACCGGACGCCGGTCCTCAGCTCGCCACCGCGACGACGGCGAAGATCGCCAGGATGGCGAAGCCGATCCCGTTCACCACGACCCCGCCGATGGCGAGGCCGCGGGAGCCGGGGTCGGCCGTGCCCTTCTGGATCCTGGTCAGGGCGTAGATCCCGAGCGGCAGGCCCGCGAGGGAGCAGAGCATGAACGGGGCGCAGCAGATGACGAGGCTGACGATCCCCAGGACGAGCGAGGCCGTGGCCAGGCCGTTGACCGACGGGAGCCCCGAGGGCGTGCCGTTGGGGTTCGGCGCGTAGCCGTACCCGTACGGGGCCGGCGAGCCGTACGCGGGCGGACCGTACGCAGGCGGTCCGTAGGACGGCGGCCCCGAAGGGGGCGGACCGTACGCCGGGGGAGCGGGCGGGACGGGTGTGCCGGGCTTGGCCGTCGGCGGGTACCACCGGCCGTCGGATGCCTGCCACCAACCGGGGCCTTGGGGGACGTCGCTCATGCCCGGCCAGTCTGCCCGCTGGGCGAAGCGCCTGGGGACCTCCGCCGGGTCGGAATGGGCCGTTCGACCCATCTGGGACCTCCGACCCGTCCCTGGCTCAAGACCGGGCGAAAACGGCCGATCTGACCTCTCGACCAGTGCACCCCCGCCGGCCGCATCCCATCCCCCACGAGGACGCCGTGTTCGACGACCTGAAGATCCGCAACAAGCTGATCCTGCTGATGGCAGGTCCGATCGCGATCATCCTGCTCCTCTCCGCGCTCGGCGCCAAGGACCGCCGGGAGTCGGCGGCCGAGAGCCGCGACGTCGCCAAGCTCGTCGCCATCGCCCGCCTCAACAGCGACGTGGCCGACGCCCTGCAGCAGGAGGCGCTGTACAGCGCCGCCTACGTGGGCTCGGACCGAACCGCCTGGGAGAAGGAGCTCAAGGCGGCCCGGGCCAACACGGACACCGTGATGAACCAGGCGGTGCCGGTCCTCCAGGACGGCCTGGGCGGCACCGACGACGCCATCCAGTCGGCGGCCGGGCTGGCCGTCGGTGCGGCCGACAAGCTGGGTTTCTACCGCGAGTCGGTCGACCAGGGCTTCCGGCCCGAGCAGTTCAACGAGATGGTCGTCAGCTACGGCGACCTCCAGAACACCTTCCTCGCCGTGAACACCAACATCGGCGACTCCATGTCGGATCCGCAGGCCGCCTCGGAGCTGCGCGCCGCCGCGGCCCTCGGCGCCTACAAGGCCTCGCTGGCCCGCCAGGGCGCGCTGATCACCGGTGCCGCCGAGACCGGCTCGTTCGGCTCGACCAAGACCTACGACCTGTTCCAGAAGGCGCAGACCAGCGAGCGCAGCCAGCTCGAGCTCCTCAACTCGCTGTCCGGCCTGACCCGCAAGGGCGCCGTGCGCAACGCCCTGGCCTCCGACCAGAGCCAGGTGTTCGACGGCGTCCGGGAGCGGGCGGTCGATGCCGGGGCCACCAAGTCGCTCGGCTTCGACGGCAAGGCCGTCGTGACCTCGACGGGCACGGTCATCAAGGACCTCCACAAGGTGGAGTCCGACCTGCTCGACCAGCTCATCGCCGACAGCACCGCCGCTCGTGAGAGCGCCGAGCGGGCCTCGACCCTGTTCCTCATCGCCGCCCTCGTGGCCATCGGCGGCGCCGTGCTCGCCGCCATGTTCCTCGGCCGCCGGATCACCAAGCCGCTGGGCAAGCTCACCGAGGCGGCCGACCGCCTCTCCGGCGAGCAGATGCCCCGCCTGATCGAGACCCTGAAGAACCCGTCCGAGGACGAGCTGGGCTTCCAGATCGGTGCGATGACCCCCATCGAGATCGACAGCAACGACGAGATCGGCCAGCTCGCCCGCTCCTTCAACGAGGTGCAGCGGGTGGCCGGCGAGGTCGCCAACGAGCAGGCCCAGCTGCTGCGCAAGGGCATCGGCGAGATGTTCGTGAACCTCGCCCGCCGCAACCAGGCCCTGCTCGACCGCCAGATCGAGTTCATCGATGAGCTCGAGCGCGGCGAGGAGGACCCGGACCAGCTCGAGAACCTGTACCGGCTGGACCACCTCGCCACCCGCATGCGCCGCAACGCCGAGTCGCTCCTCGTGCTGGCCGGTGCCGAGCCGCCCCGCCGTCGTGGCCGCCCGGCCCCGCTCGCCAACGTCGTGCGGGCCGCGCTCGCCGAGGTCGAGGACTTCGGGCGCATCGAGCTCCTGTCGTTCGACGAGGTCCTCGTGGCCTCGAACGCCGCCGCGGACCTCGCCCACCTGCTCTCCGAGCTGATGGAGAACGCCACCAACTTCTCGCCGCCCGAGACCCGGGTCGAGGTGGTGGGCCACAAGACCAAGGCCGACGGCTACGTCATCTCGGTGACCGACCACGGCATCGGCATGTCGTCGGACCAGATCACGGAGGCCAACGACTCGCTGGCCCGCCCGCCGCTCGTGGGCCTGGCCATGTCCCGTTCGCTGGGCTTCATCGTGGTCGGGCGCCTCGCCTCCCGCCACGGCATCGCCGTCCGCATGATGCCGTCGGCCGCCGGTGGCGTGACCGCCGTCGTCTCGATCCCGCCGGCCCTCGTGGTCGACACGCCCGGCGGCATGGGCGACCCGCAGCCGGTGGTCGAGGCCCCGGCCCGCCTCAAGCCCGTCCTGGACAGCCCGACGACCGGTCTGGCCCCGCTCACCTTCAACCCGGCCGAGACCGGCGCCGCCGATGCGGCCGAGGCCCCGGAAGCACCTGCTGCTGCGGCCCCGGCAGCGGCCGGCGACGGCCCGGCCCTGTTCGCCCCGCCGAGCACGTCGGCGCCCGCCGATGCCTCGTCGCTCGGCGAGCCCGCCACCTGGCCGGCCGAACCGGCGGCGTCGAACGACGTGGACGAGGCCGCCCTGCCGACCCGGTCGATCTTCGACACCCCGCCGCCCGTCGAGGACGACGAGGTCACCGCGGCCATCGCGGCCCAGGTCGACGAGGCCGTCAGCCCGGCGATGCCCGCCGCGCTGTCGTTCGACGCCCCGGCGCCGCAGCCGTCGTCGCCCTCCGCCCCGATCCCGCCGTCGGTCGAGGCCGGCGGCGCACCGCGGCTCGACGGCCCGCCGCCCCGGGCCCCGCAGAACAACCGTCCGTTCTTCCTCGAGGACGCGGAACCGCCTCGGGCCTTCGGTCGGGACGTGAACCCGGCCGAGACGCCCGCGGCGCCGCCCGCCACCCCCAGTGCGCCGGCCTCGCCGCGGCTGTTCGGCGGCCCGTCGCCGTCGGCCCCGGCGATCCCGCCGACGTCGCCCGGCAAGCTGCCTGGCCGCAACACCACCGCCAACGGCGCGCCGGCCGCTCCCTTGGCCACCCGCACCCCGGCCACCCCGGCCGGGCCGGACGAGGGCGCTCCGGCCCTCGCCGCCCCGGAGGAGCTCCCGGTGGCGGAGCCCGTCGCCGAGGCGCCCGCCTCCGAGCCGGTCGCCGAGACCCCGGCCCCCGAGGCCGTCGTCGAGGCCCCGCCCGCCGAGGCCGAGCCGGTCGCCGAGGCCCCGGCTCCCGAGCCCCCCGCCGAGGCGCCGGCCGCCGGGTCCACGACGTCGTCGGGCCTGGCCAAGCGGGTGCCCCGCTCGGCCGGCGCGACCCGGGCCATCCCCGGCTCCGAGGCCCAGCGCACCGCCTCGGGCTCCCGCCGTTCGCCCGAAGAGGTCCGCAAGATGCTGGCCCAGCACTCCGCTGGCCGGCAGCGAGCACGAGTCCAAGAGCCGGTCCCCGCCGGCGCACCCGATGAGAGGGAAACCCATGAGTGACCTGAGCGCAGCCGCCCGGAACGTCAACTGGCTGGTCGAGCACTTCGTCGACCACATCCCTGGCGTCTCCGAAGCGGTCGTGGTGTCCGCCGACGGCCTCCCCATGGCCGTCTCCAAGGGCCTCGACCGTGACGCCGCCGACCGCTTCGCAGCGGTAGCGTCCGGCCTCATCGGATTGGCGTACGGGGCGGCTGGCCGCTTCGGCGGCGGCTCCGTGACGCAGATCATGATCGAGATGGAGAACGCCTTCTTGTTCGTCACCGGCATCAGCGACGGGTCCTGCCTCGCCGTGGTGGCCTCGGCCACCTGCGACGTCGGCCTGATCGGCTACGAGATGGCGGTCCTGGTGGAGCGGGCTGGCGCCGTGTTGACGCCCGAGCTGCGCCAGGAGCTCCAGGGGGCCCTGCCCCGATGAGCCTCGGCGACGCTGGAGACGGTCTGCGGGTCCGCCCGTACGCCATCACCGGCGGTCGCACGCGCGCGGCCACGGAGGTGCCCATCGAGGCGATCGTGTACCGCACGCCCACCGGCGAGAAGGCGGTCAACTCGCTCTCGCTGGAGCGCCGGCAGATCCTCAACCTGCTCGCTACGCCCCAGTCCGCAGCCGAGATCTCGGCCCGACTCCGCCTGCCCCTCGGCGTGGCCCGCGTCGTCCTCGGCGACCTGGTCGACGAGGGGTTCGTCGCCTTGAACACCCGGTCGGCCTCCGGCCGCCCCGATCTCCGACTCCTCGAAAGGGTCCTCGATGGCCTCCAAGCCCTCTGACATGGTCGTGACCACCGACGAAGCAACCGGCGGGGCAGGCCCCATGCCGGTCAAGATCGTGGTCGCCGGCGGGTTCGCCGTCGGCAAGACGACCTTCATCGGCTCCATCTCCGAGATCGAGCCCCTCACCACCGAGGCCGCCCTGACCAAGGTCAGCGAAGGCGTGGACGACACGTCCAAGGTGTCGACCAAGACCAGCACCACCGTGGCGATGGACTTCGGCCGCATCACGCTGGGCGACGACCTGATCCTGTACCTGTTCGGCACGCCCGGCCAGGACCGGTTCTGGTTCATGTGGGACGAGCTGGTGCGCGGCGCGATCGGCGCCGTCGTGCTGATCGACACCCGTCGCCTCGAGGAGTGCTTCCCGGCCGTCGACTACTTCGAGGAGAACCAGATCCCGTTCGTGGTCGGCATGAACTGCTTCGACGGCCAGGCCACCCACTCGCCCGACGACGTGCGCGAGGCCCTGGCGGTCTCGCCCGACACGCCCGTGCTCCTCATCGACGCCCGGGAGCGGATCTCCACCCGAGACACCCTCCTCGAGCTCGTCCAGCACGCACTGGTCCGCGCCACGGCGTAGCCGCCGGGCCGGGTTCGACCCGGCTGACCTGCGAGAACCTGGTGGCGGGCTGCCTGCCGTGTGGCAGGATGTGCCGGCCAGACGTTCCCTCGCTGGCGCTCGAGGACCTCGTTGATGCAACCGTTCCCCCTCTCCATCACCTCCGAGGTCGTCGGCGGCGCGACCCAGCTGCGGCTGACGGGGGAGATCGACCTGTCGTCGGCCCACCTCATGGTCGACTGCATCGACGAGGCGGTCGAGGCCGGCGCCACCACCGTGATCCTCGACTTCGCCGGGGTCACGTTCGTGAACTCCACCGGGCTCGGTGCGATGGTGGCGGCAACCAAGCGGCTCCGGGCCGATGGCGGTGACCTCATCCTCCGCCAGTTCCGCGGGATCCCCGCCAGCGCGCTGGCCACCACCGGCCTCGACCGCTTCTTCACCATCGAGAGCTGACCCGCCCGTACCCGGCCGATCGGGTCGGGGTCGCGGCGCGGAGGTCGTCGAACGCCCGTTGCCCGGGCCGTCAACCGGCCATCGGGCCGGTCGGGCGGCGGTCCGTGGACCGAGCCCCGGGGGCTGGCCTCAGTTCTCGTCGCCCTCGGTGGGGCGGTACTCGCGGAGGCGGGGGAGGGTCGGCGCCGCGGTCCGGTCGACGGCGATCACCGGGTCGGCGAGGTCGTCGCCGCCCACGGCCGCGCCCACGAGGGGTGCGTCGTCGAAGAGCCGCTGATCCACCTTGGGTGCGTCGGGGGCGACGAACTCCAGCGGGCCGACCATCGAGCGCTTCGGGGACTCCGAGGCGGCGGCCAGGGCACTGACGGGAGCCGGGCCGGGCAGCAGGAAGTCGGGGCGCTCGTTGGCGGCCACCGGCGCCACGATCTCGGGCACCTCGCCGACCGTGATGTGGAACGGGTCGATCTCGTGGCGCTCGAGGATGGCCTCGAAGTCCTCGCCGGCGATCGGGCGGGACAGCACGTAGCCCTGGGCCAGCTTGCAGCCGAGGCGGCGCAGCCACTGGAGCTGCTCGGGGCGCTCGACGCCCTCGGCCACGGTGACCATGCCGAGCGCCTGGGCCATGCCCACGACGTGCTCGACGATGGCCCGGTCCTCGGGGCTGGAGTCGATGCCGTCGATGAAGCTCTTGTCGATCTTGAGCATGTCGAGGCTGAAGCGGCGGACGTACGACAGCGACGAGTAGCCGGTGCCGAAGTCGTCGAGGGCGAGCTTCACGCCGAGGGCCTTGGCCTGGCGGAGCACGGCCCAGGCCGAGGTCACGTCGTGCATGAGGGCGCCCTCGGTGATCTCCAGGTGGATCTGCCCGGCGGCGACGCCGGCGCTCTGGAGCGCGGCGGCGACCTTGTCGCCGAAGTCGAGCTGCGCCAGCTGGCGGGCCGAGACGTTGACCGTGATGGTGGGCGGCTTCTGGCCGTCGCAGATGGCGGCGACCCGGGCGGCCTCGCGGCACGCCTCCTCGAGCACCCAGGTGCCGACGGGGACGATGAGGCCGGTCTCCTCGAGGATCGGGATGAACTCGGCGGGCGACATCGTGCCCCGGTCGGGCGAGATCCAGCGCAGGAGCGCCTCGGCGCCGACGATGCGGCCCGTGGCCATCTCGACGACGGGCTGGTAGTGGAGGTGGAACTCGCCGGCCTCGAGCGCGTCGCGGATCTGCTCCTCGGCGGTGGCCGGGGTCAGGGTGCCGGTCATGGACCGGTCGAACACGGTCACGTGGCCCGAGCCCAGCGCCTTGGCCTGGTACATGGCCACGTCAGCGTCCCGCAGCACGTCCTCGGGCTTCACGCCCCGGTGCTCGGCCAGGGCCACGCCGACGCTGGCGGAGATGCGGAGGTGCTCGTCACCGATGGTGAAGGGCTGCTCGATGATCTCGATGACCCGGTTGGCGATCTTCTCGCCGGCGGCGGCGCTGTTGACGTCGGGGCACAGCACGACGAACTCGTCGCCGCCGAAGCGGATGACCCGGTCCTCGGGGCGGAGCATGGTGCGGAGCCGGTCCGCCACGGCCCGCATCAGGCGGTCGCCGACCTCGTGGCCGTGCGTGTCGTTGACCTGCTTGAACTTGTCGAGGTCCACGAAGAGGACGGCGGCCTGGCTGTTGTGGCGCTGCGACGTCTGGATGTCGGCGGCCAGCCAGTCGGCCAGGAGCATGCGGTTCGGCAGGCCGGTCAGCGTGTCGTGCAGGGAGAGGCGGACCAGCTCCTTGCGGACGCTGATGGCGTCCTTGTACCGGCGGCGGGCGAAGATCGTGGTGGCGACGGGGACCAGGATGAGCAGGGCGAACACCCCGTTCAGGTTCAGGTCCGTGGAGTCGCTCGTCCAGTCGATGACGCGGTCGAACAACCGGGTCGCCATCGCCAGCCCGGCCACGATGGCGCACGCGCAGGCGAGGACGGCGAGCTCGGTCGCGGCCCGACGTTCAGGGGCGCCCGCCGGGCCCGGCTTGGTGTTGGTTCGACGCTTGATGGCCCGTACCCCCGGATGACGAGACCCCTGTCGGGTCCCCGACTCGTGCGGACCTATCGGCAGCAGGTCCCGGGGGTTGAGGCATCCGTCACCGGGGTCGATTGCAGTTCGATGACGGTTCCGTCAGGCGTCGGGATCGCCGCTGGGCCACCAGCGGCGCAACCAGCACCGCTCGACGACCGCGTCGAGCAGGAGGAGCAGGACGGCGATCCACGCCGGGTCCTGGGCGCCCTCGAAGTAGGTGGGCCAGTCGAAGCCCGGGGGCAGGTCCTGGAGCAGCTGGCGCACGGCCATCCAGAGGACCGTGCCCACCAGCAGGGCCGGCGCGCCCACCGTGAGGATCGGCCGCGAGCGGGGCAGCCGGAGGGTGACCGCCGCCGCCAGGGTGAGGAGGACCGCGCCGATCGGGCCCGTGAACGCGAACCCGAACGCCAGGGCGCCGAGCGTGGTCCCGATCCACGCGAAGAGCGACGGCGCCGGGCCCGTGTAGCGGCGGATCCGGTCCCACGACAGGGCGAGCGGCATGCTCGGGCGCTGGTCGAGCGGGATCCACGCCGGCTCGTCGAGCTCGTTCGCCGCAGCCCGCCGGCGCGGCCACAGGATGAGCGCGAGGGCCAGGACCACGAACGCCAGCGAGACGTAGATCATCGACCAGACGACCTTCTGGGGCGTCCACTCGGCGTGGATGGTGATGTCGGTGCCGGCGGGGACCTTCCACCCGTTGGCGTAGCCGTTGACGAGCGTGGGAGCGCCCAGGTCCTTGCCGTCGGCGGTGGCGTGCCAGCCGGCGTTGTAGCTCTGGCCGAGGACGAGCCAGAAGTCCTCGTCGGCCTTCGGGACGTGGACGTCGACGCTGGTGCGCGTCTGGCCCGTCAGCTCCATCTCCGGCCGGGGCTCCTGCGTCTCGGGGTCGACGAGCGGTCCGTCGCTGCGGTCGGCCTTGCCGCCCGCGGCCGAGCGCATCACCAGGCGGTCGATGTCGAAGCCGGTCTCGCGGCCTTCGGCGGTGCGCAGGAGCGTGGTGCCCTCGGGGAGCTCGACCGACTCGGCGTCGCAGGTCACCAGGTCGATCGGCTCGCCGGCCAGCAGGTCGGCGGTGGTGCCCTGGAGCGAGACGGGGACCGCCTTGCCGTCGACGGTGACGAGATCGGCCCGGCAGCGGTCGTCGACCCGCTCCGGGGTCTTCGGGGCCTGCAGCCCGTCGATGCCGAGGTCGACGATGCCCATCGGCATCACCAGCGGCCGGTCGGTGAACCAGTCGAGCGTCTTGACCTCGCGGACGGCGTCCTCGGAGTCCTCGACGGCGAGGGTGATCTGCTTGCCGGTGACCGGCCCGTCGAGCTTCACGGGGAACGAGTGCTGGGCGTTCGGCTCGGCCTGGTCTCCGATCTCGGGCAGCGTGATCTGCTGGACGACCTCGCCGTCGACCTCCAGGCGCAGCTTCCGCGGCACCGAGTGGCGGCCGTCGTTCAGCACGCTGATGTCCAGGGAGTCGAAGGTGATCGGCTCGGGGACCTCGTAGCTCAGGTACTCGCCCTGCTGGGCGAGGAACCCGGGGGAGTACCAGGTGTCGGGGTCGCCGTCGATGGCGTTCATGGCCCGGTTCTCGAGGCCGCCGGGCATGCGCCGCTTCGAGGTGGCGGTGACGCCGCCGTGGTCGGCATCGGGCAGGCCGAGCGCCTCGTCGACGACCGGATCCGAGGCGGCGTTGGCCAGGCGGACCTCGCCGACGAGCTGGAAGTCCCGGGCGTCGGGGAGCGAGAAGGTCCGGGCCATCGACCGCTCCGGGTCGGAGCGGACCGCCACGGTCCCGGCGACCCGCTGGCGGGTGAGCACGATGGCGAGCTGGTTGTCTATGGACTCCGGGCCGGCGGTGGCGAGCAGGTCCTCGGGCAGGCGGATGACGTCGTCGGCGAGCGGGCGGTCGCCGGAGTCGTCGACCACGCCGACCTCGGCGAAGCCGACCGAGCTGATCCCGTCGTAGCGGCGGAGCTGGCCGGGATCGGTCTCGGTGACCTTGATGTCCATCGTCGAGAACGTCTGCTTGCCGTCGAACTCGACCCGCTGGCCGGCGCTGTCGGGGTCGGTGGTGCGGGACGCGTCGCCCAGCTCCACCGTGAACGGCTCGCCGCCGTCGAGGCTGACCTCGACCTCGGTGATGAACCGGTTGCGCACGCCGCCGATGGCCTGGAGGAGCGTCATGTGGTCGGTGGTGACCGGCTCGCGGTAGGTGAGGCGGAGGGTCTCGCCGGTGGCCGAGCTGAAGCCGCCGATGCGCCACGCCGTGCCCCGGTCGCCGTCGACGGCGTTCGCGGGGTCGTCCTCGGGGGTCAGCGACACCGAGTTGCCGTAGCTGGTGGCCTCGGCCCACACCCCGCCCTGGACGTCGTTGACGGTGAAGGCGTCGTCGTCGGCGTCGGGGAAGAGCTCGAGGCGCTGGTCCTTCGGGTCGACCTCGACCGGTTCCTGGCCCGGGCGCTCGGTGACGCCGGTGTTGTCGCGGACGGTGCCCCAGCGGCGGGCCTCGCGCCGGTTGGTGTCGGTGAGGACGAGCACGGCGTCGTCGTCGAGCTGCTCGCGCAGGGCGTCCGGGTCGCCGGCGAACGTGCCCGAGTAGAAGAGCAGCTCGTGCCCGGTGACCAGGCCCGATGCCGCGAGGTCGACGATGCCCTCGCCGTCCCCGGCCATCACGATCGGCTGGTCGGTGGAGGCGGTGCGGACGATCTTCTCCGCGTCCTCGACGGGGATGATGGCCACCTGCGGCGGATCCTCGGCATCGGGCGGGGTGAGCAGCTCCTGCTCGTCGATGAGCGGGAGCGTGGGACGGGCGGTGTTGCGGGCGGTGCCGCCGAAGCCGATGGGGTCGCCCAGCCCGGGTGCACCCATCAGGGTGGCCCACAGGCGGCGGGGCCGGGGCGTGTTGTAGCGCTCGTAGGAGAGGTCCGAGCGCACCGAGATGTCGCCGACGCCCATGAAGCGGGCCATGGGCGCGAGGGCAGCCGGCTCGGCCACCTGCTCCTGGAGGCGGCGGTCCACCGCGTTGAGCACGTTGGCGGACGGGGGCGAGCCGTAGGGGATGAGCTCCCGGGCCACGTAGGGACGGTCCATCAGACCCGGGGTGATGGGGTCGACCGTGGTGCCCCAGCGGTACGACGCGAAGTCCTCGCCGGGGATCTCGAACACCCGGGTGCCGTCGTCTCGGGCATCCATGGCGGCGGTGGCCTGGACCCAGTAGTCGGGGATGTCCTCGGCCCGATCGAGGTTGGCGTCGACCATCTGCCCCCGCCACAGCGGCGGCAGGCTCATGATGGCGAGCACGACGACGCCGGCCGTCACGGGCCGGGCCCAGCGCTGGTGGTTGCGGGTGGCGGCCGAGACGAGCGACCCGATGAACACCGCCATGGCCAGGACCACGAGCGGCGCGGCGCGGGGGAGGCTCCGCATCGAGAGGCCGACGTCGGACTCGAGGAACGCCTTCACCGCCGACCCGGCGGGCGACGGGTCGTCCCACGGGTGGGCGCCCACGGCCAGGAACAGGCCGACGGTCATGAGCAGGAGGAAGAAGGTGCGCTCGCGGAACCGGGTGATCGCCGCGCCGATCAGCCCCAGCACCGGCAGGACGTAGGTGAGCAGCAGGATGTCGATCCGCTGCGTGTAGGAGCGCGACGGCGCGATCCACGGGCCGAAGCGGTCCTCGCCGTAGAAGAACCAGTAGCCCAGCCCGCGCAGGACCTCGAGGGAGAGGGAGGCGGTGGCGACCGTCTCGGCCGTCTCGGTGTAGCGGAGGATCTCGATCCCGTAGCCGCCCTGGGCCCACAGCCCGGCGAGCCACCAGAGCGAGCACCCGATGGTCATGACGCCGATGCGGCCCACGGCCTTGGCGGCGTCTCGGAAGCGCGCGTCGCGGGTGATGACCACCTCGTGGGCGATCCAGAGGATCGGGCCCACGCCGGCGAGGATGAGCGCGGTGGCGTTGACGCTGCCGATGGTGGCCACGACCAGGCCGAACAGCGCGGGGTACCGCCACCCGCCCTTGCGCAGGCTGAGGGCGGCGAGGCCGATCATCCACGGCAGGCCGGCGTAGGGGAGCAGGATGACCGAGAGCCGGGCGGCCAGCGACAGCACGTAGGGCGTGAGCGCGTAGACGAAGGTGGCCGCGGTGACGTGCGGGCCCTCCTGCCCGATCGCCTTGAGCATGAACCGGACGCCGACGCCTGCGGCGAACAGGATCGTGCCCAGCCAGAGGCGCTGGGCCACCCAGTCGGGCATGCCGAGGATGTCGGCGAACCAGTACCACGGCCCGATCGGCCAGAGGTACCCGATGTTCTGGTGCGTGACCGTGCCCATCCCGATGTTCGGGTCCCACATGCTGGTGGCCCGGCCGAGCATGCGGCCGGGGTCCAGGTAGAGGTAGGTCTTGGTGTCGGCGCCGACCCGCCCCGGCTTGGTCAGCAGCAGCGGGACGTAGATGGTGACGGCAAGGATCGCCGTGGGCAGCGCCTCGCGAAGGCGCCGCCGGAGGGCCGGCCTCAACCCGTCGCGCCGGGGCGCCGGAGCCCGGGGCGGCCCAGCGCCTCGTCGACCAGGATCTCCATGATCTTGGTGGCGGTGGCGTCCCAGGTGAAGTGGCCGGCGTGCTCGAGCGCCCCGGTGGTGAGCCGCTGCCGCAGCGGCGAGTCGGTGGCGATGCGGGCGATCTGGCGGGCGAGATCGGCCTGGTCGTCGGCGAGCAGGCCGCTGGTGCCCTCGGCGAGGGCGTCGACGTGGCCGGGGATCCGGGTGGCGACGCTGGGGGTGCCGCAGGCCGCGGCCTCGGTGAGGGTCATGCCCCAGCCCTCGCGGACCGACGCCGAGGCGACCGCCCAGGCCGACTGGTAGGTGGCGACGAGCTCCTCGTCGCTGACCCGGCCGGCCAGGTGCACGAACGAGCCCGCGTCGAGCTCCTCGATCAGCGCCTCGAGGTCGGTGCGGTCCGGCCCGGTGCCCACGATCTTGAGCTCCAGCTCGGGAGCCGAGCGGCGGGCATCGACCACCGCGCGGATGAGGCGGTCGAACCGCTTCACCGGCACGAGGCGGCCGACGCCGACGATGAGCGGCGTGGCGCTGCGGGTGCCCCCGGGGCGGAAGTGGGCGTCGACGCCGGGCGGCACGATCTCGACCAGCTCGTCCTTGAACCCGATCTCGAGCATCTCCTCCTTCGACGAGGGGGAGAGGGTGATCATGCGCGACCCGCGGTAGATCCGGGGCGCCACCTGGCGCTCGAGCGTGTCGCCCATGCGGGCGAGGTTGGGCGGGAGCACCATCTTCCACATGTCGGCGTGGACGTGGTGCAGGAACACGACCCGGGGGCCGGTGGCCCACAGCGGGGAGAAGAACGGCATGCCGTTCCAGATCTCGACCAGCGCGTCGCGCTTGCCGTAGCGGTGGGCGGCCTCGCTCGCGGCGGCGCGGGGGAACACGAGGTAGCGGCCGGCCTTGCGGATGACCTGGTAGCCGTCGCGCTTGGCCTTGGGCGGGTGGCCCTGGGCGTAGGAGGTGCGCATGACGACCTCGATCCCGGCCTCGGCCCAGAGGCGGGCGACCTCGGCGGCGTGGACCTCGGAACCCCCGGCCTCGACGTCGTCGAGGTCTCGCCAGGCGAGCATGTGGATGCGTCGGATGCCCGCCGCGGCGGCGAGGTCTCCGAGCTTCTGGCGGGAATCGGGGGTGTCGGTCACGGTGGTGGGGTTGCGTGGCGAGGAGAGGGACTGAAGTACGATGCTCGCCGGTCGATGCCCTGGATGGGCACGGAGGCACCCTAGTGCCGACCCACGCCCTGCTACCTCTCACCAGGTCGCGAAACCTGCCCCCGGAGGCTCCCTCATGTCCACGTCGCCCGCCACCACCTTCGACGAGGTCCAGGTGGCCGTCGCCGATGTCGAAGGGTGGATGACCCCGGGACAGGCCCGGCGGCTCTGGACCTGCGCCCGCACGGTGCGCCCGGGCCGCACCATCGTCGAGATCGGCTCGTTCCGCGGCCGGTCGATGGTGGTCCTGGCTTCGGCCGCGGAGCCTGGCGTGGAGCTGGTGGCCATCGATCCCCACGCCGGCAACGACCGCGGCCCCCACGAGTTCGAGGGCTTCGAGGAGCAGGCCTCCGAGGACCACGACGTCTTCAACGCCAACCTCGAGAACGCCGGAGTCCGCGACAAGGTGCGCCACGTCCGCAAGTTCTCGCACGACGCGCTCGACGACGTGCCCGGCGAGATCGATCTGCTGTACATCGACGGCGCGCACCGCTTCAAGCCGGCGCTCGACGACATCAAGCGCTGGAGCGCGAAGGTCCGCCCCGGCGGCGACCTGCTCATCCACGACTCGTTCTCGTCCGTGGGCGTCACCGGCGCCATCGGCGTCTCGCTGCTGGCCAACCCCGGCTGGCGCTACCTCGGTCGCTCCGAGTCGATGACCCACTACCGGCGCGAGCCGCTCACCAGCAAGGAGCGGGTGCGCAACGTGGGCCGTCAGCTCGCCTCGCTGCCGTACTTCGCCAAGAACCTGGTCATCAAGGCGCTGATCCTCGCCAAGCTCGGGTTCCTCACCCAGCCCTTGTTCAAGCACGATCCCGCCACCTGGCCCCACTGACGAAGGCAGCCACCCCATGACCTCCCTGACCATCGTCATGCCCGTGTACAACGAGCGCGAGACGCTCCGCACGGCGCTCGACCGCCTCCTGGCGGTCACCATGCCCATCGAGACCGAGGTCGTGGTCGTCGACGACGGCTCCACCGACGGCTGCACCGACACCATCGCCGACCTCGTCGAGTCGGGCGCGGTCACGCTGTACGTGCAGAACCCCAACCAGGGCAAGGGCGCGGCGCTCCGCCGGGGCATCGCCGAGGCCAAGGGCGACCTGCTCACCATCCTCGACGCCGACCTCGAGTACGACCCCGCCGACTTCCCGGCGCTGCTCCAGCCGATCCTGAACGGCGAGGCCCGGGTCGTCTACGGCGCCCGCTCGTACGGCGGCCACGCCGCCTACTCGTTCTGGTTCGTGCTCGGGAACAAGATGCTCGCCCTCTGGGCGTCGTTCCTGTTCGACGCCTGGCTCACCGACATCGAGACCTGCCTGAAGGTGGCCCCCACCGGCCACTGGCGCAAGGTCGACCTCAAGTCGAACGGCTTCGGCATCGAGGCCGAGCTCACCGGCAAGCTCCTCACCATGAAGGAGCGCATCTTCGAGGTCCCGATCTCGTACCGCGCCCGCGGCCGCGAGGAGGGCAAGAAGATCCAGTGGACCGACGGCGTGGCGGCGCTCTGGATCCTCCTGCGCATCCGCCTCCGGGGGAAGTGACCGAGGAGGTCCAGCCGGCGCGCCGGCTCGTCCCGCCCGCTCGCACCGCTGCCCTGCTGGGCCTGCTGGTGCTGGCGGGCTTCGTCATCCGCATCGACGCGCTGCGCAACAGCGCGCCGGACGTCCCGGCGCTCGGCGACGCCCGCGCGTACCACCTGCTGGCCGAGAACCTGGCCGAGGGCCGGGGCTACATCCGGCCCTACGAGTTCGCCGCCGACGGCACCGAGATCAAGACGGCCGAGTACCCGCCGGCGCTGCCGGTCGTGCTCGCCGTCGCCACCAAGGCGGGGGCCACGTCGGACACCTCGCAGCGGGTCCTGCTGTGCGGGATCGGCGCGCTCACCGTGGGCCTCGTCGGCCTGATCGGGCGGCGGCTGGGCGGTGACGGCGTCGGGTACCTCGCCGCGACGCTGGCCGCGGTCCACCCGGGCCTCTGGAACAACGACGTCTCGCTCATGGCCGAGCCGCTCGCCTCGTTCATGGGGGCCGCGCTCGTGCTCGCCGCGCTCGCGGTCGTGAACCGCCCCGACCGGTGGCGCTGGGCCGCGCTCGGCGCCGTCGCCGGCCTCGGCTGCTTCGTGCGCTCGGAGTTCCTGCTCATGGGCCCGGCCCTGATGGCGACGGTGGCCTGGAAGACCACCCACGCCTGGCGCCCGCGCCTCGGCCGGTTCGCGCTCGGGTTCGGCGTGCTGGTCCTGGTGCTGCTCCCGTGGACCGTCCGCAACCTGGTGGCGTTCGACGGGCAGGTGGTCCCGCTGTCGAACAACTCGGGTTCGGTGGCCCAGGGTGCCAACTGCGACGCCGCCTACTCGGGCCAGTTCAAGGGGCTGTGGGTCACCAACGTGTCGCTCGACGGCAACGACGCCGACGCCGCCCGGGCGGGGTGCTTCGCGGGGTTCCCCATCACCCAGGACCGCAACGAGGCCGAGGCGGCCGCGCAGCTCCGCAGCGACGGGCTGTCGTACACCCGCCACCACCTGGGCCAGCTCCCGGGGGTGATGGCCGTCCGGCTGGGCCGGACGTTCGGCCTCACCCAGTTCCAGCAGCAGCAGAACTTCGCCGGCGCGGAGGGCCGCAACGTCCTCTGGGACGGCCGCGGCACCCGGGGCTTCCAGCTCCTGGCGCTCGTGGGCATCGCCGGCCTCGTGATCTCGTCCGTGCGCAGGACCCGCAGCTGGGAGCGCTGGCTCCTCGTCGTCCCGCCTGCTGCGGTGGTGGTCATCGTGGCCTTCACCTACGGCAACCCCCGCTTCCGCGCCGCGGCGGAGCCGGCCGTCGTCGTCCTCGCCGCACTCGGCGCGTTCGACGTCGTGGCCGCCCTGTCGGGCCGATCAGCAGGGGTGGCTGCTGTGGGTGCTGCTGAGGTCGACGGCCTCGAGGGGCGGGACGCTGGCGGGGTCCCGCTCGTCGAGGAAGACGGCTGAGGGCACGCCGCCCAGCACGAGGTCCGAGGCGAGGTCGACGACGTGCTTCGTCTGACCCGGGGCGAGCAGCAGCAGGTTGAGGCTGTGCTCGAGGCTGTCACGGGTGACCGGGTCCGCGTCGGGCGCCTTCTGGGCGTTGAGGACGTCGACGAGCTCGTCGGCGGTCTCGTTCCACGCCTCCGGATCCGAGCGGGGGTCCACCGAGGCCAGCTCGGTGATGCCCTCGCGCTGGCGCCAGCGCTCGATGTTGTTCTGGCCGGTCACGACGGTGATCACCTGGTCGAAGTCGCCCGAGCACATGACGCGGTGCGGTTCGACGGCGGCGTCGTACTGGGGCTGGCCGCCGACGGTGAAGCCCCGGCGCTCCAGGTCGAGGATGAGGCCGAAGCCCAGGCCGCCCAGGTACGCCGGATCGTCCCAGGTCACGAGGTAGCGGGTGCCGGGGTCGAGCTTGGCGGCCACGGCGGGGGCGAGGGCCTGCTCGGAGCGCCACGACTGGTCGTAGGGGATCTCCTGGCGGGACACGCGCACGGCCATGACGCCGCTCAGCAGCACGAGCCCGACCACGGTGGCCCCGGCGAGCCGGCGCTGGACGGCCGGCGAGGGCCGGGGGAGCAGGAGGGCGATGCCCCAGCCGAGGCTGAACACCTGGAACGCCACGATCACGACGATCCAGCGGAACGTGTAGAGGTACAGCGACCCGAAGATCCGCGACACCGCGAACATCCCGATCAGGAGGGTCCCGGCGAGCAGCACGTTGAAGCGGGTGAGCGCCGGCTGGGCCCGACGGACCGCGATCACGACGGCGACGGCCGCCCACGCCACGAGGAACAGCACCCCGGGCCACACCGAGCCCTCGACCGCCGCGCCGCCCCACACCCACGAGCCGAGCGGTCCGGTGGTCTGGAACACGGCTTCGATCCCGGCCTTCAGGCCGATCGGCGGGTCCGAGGGCGTCGAGAAGTTGGCGATGATCTTGGCCACGTTCGACGGGTCGTTGGTGACGAGGTCGTACAGGGGGCCGGACCAGGCGAGCAGGCCCGCCACGACGGCGACGCCGAGCGGCAGGGCCCAGGCGGCGGCGGACGGCCGCGTCCGTCCCTCGGTGGCGTCGGCGTCGGCGTCGGTCGACGAGCGGGGCGCCCGCCACCAGCGCACCAGCGGGGCGAGCAGGGCCACGCCCACGAGCGGGACGACGAGCGGGAGGTAGCCGACGTGGCCCTGGAGCGCGTAACTGCCGGCCACCACCGCCACCACCGGCATCCAGCGGTCGCCTTCGATCGCGGACCAGGTGGCCAGGAGCAGCACCGCGAACGGCAGCAGCGCCACCCACGGGTTCCACGGCTGCGACAGCGCGTCGAGGCCGAACCCGCCGATGAGCACGAGCGCGATGGCCCCGTACCAGGCACAGGCGCCGATGCCGGCCCGGCGCTTCACCAGCCAGACCGAGAGGCCGAGCCAGGCGATGTTCACCAGCGCCGTCGCCGCCTCGAACGCCCAGGACGACCCGCCCAGCACCTTGTAGGCGGGCCAGGTCGTCCAGAACATGAGCGGCCCGGGGTGGTTGCCCTGGCGGAACTGCTCGTCGGCGATGCGGCCCGCGGCACCGACCAGTGGCGGGTGGCTGGGCATCGAGAGCATCCGCAGCTCGGCCTGGGCCTGATCGCCCGTGGGGTACCAGGTGCGCTGGGCGAGGGCGGCGATCAGCACCAGGATCGGCACCGCGACCACGATCGCGATGAGGAGCCAGCGGCGGTCCCCGCGGCGAGCGTCGGCGGAGTCGTCGGCGGGCACGGGGAGCCAGGGTAGCCAGGGGCGCGATCTAGGATGCTCCGCCATGGCTGCGACGACCACCGCCGCGTCGGACGCCGCGGTCGAGCCGGGTTCGCTGAGCAGCCGGAACCCCCAGCTCGAGGGCCTCCGGGCCGTCGCCGCCCTCGCGGTCCTGGTCACGCACGTCTCGCTCAACGCCATGGGCAACCGGGGGCCCTTCGGCGGGCTGCTCGCCCGGCTCGACGTCGGCGTCGCCGTGTTCTTCGTGCTCTCGGGCTACCTGCTCTACCGGCCGTTCGTGCGGGGCCTGCTGCGCGACGAGCCGCTCCCGAGCATCCGCCGGTACTTCCGCCACCGCCTCCTGCGCATCGTGCCCCTCTACTGGGTCGTGGTGGTGGCGTCGTTCCTGTTCACCCCGGCGGTCGGCCTGGTCATGCCCACCACGGCCTTCGACCCCGGGTCGGTCGGCACCACGAGCGTCCCGCTCTGGACGATGGCCCGCTTCTTGTCGTTCACGCAGGTGTACTGGCACGACAGCCTGGCCGGCCCCTTCCCGCAGGCCTGGACCCTCGCCACGGAGATGGCGTTCTACCTGTTCCTGCCGGTCCTGGTGTGGGCGATCGCCCGCCGCAACCGGGGCGACCGGCCGCGGCGGCTCCGTCGCCAGTGGCTCGCCCTCGGCGGCATGGTCGTGGTCGCCCAGCTGTACCGCATCGCCATGGTGCTGCTCACCCACCCGTACGACAGCGGGGTCGACCGGGGGAGCACCTACACGCAGCTCGGTGCCTGGCTGCCGAACCACCTCGACATGTTCGCCGCCGGCATGGCCATCGCCGTGATCGTCGTGGAGCGCGACGACCGCGGGCCCGGGCGGCTCCTCGGCCGCCGGTTCGACGCCGTCTACTCGCGGCCGGGCGCCGCCGGGCTGTCCGTGCTGCTGGGCCTGTTCGTCCTCTGGCTCGCCGGCTACGCGTTCGGGCTGTCGCGCACCGACCTCAGCTACGGGCACGTGGGGGAGTTCCTCCGCCACTTCGCCTACCTCGCGGTGGCGCTGGCCCTGGTGCTGCCGTGCGTGTTCGGCCGGTCCGCCGGGGGCGGCTGGCGGTGGTTCCTGGCCACGCCGCCGATGCAGTTCCTCGGTCGCATCTCCTACGGCATCTACCTGTGGCAGATCCTCGTCATCGGCCGCTGGGTGAGCAGCCCGTTCACGCCGGGCGGCCCGGATCCGGCCCGCCACCCAGGGATGCAGTTCAACGTGCCGTTCTGGACGACGCTCGCCTGGACGGTCGGCGTCACCGTGCTGCTCTCGACGATCAGCTGGTACGTCGTCGAGCGCCCGGCGCTGCGCTACAAGGACAAGCCGCTCGGCCTGTTCCTCGGCGGCGTGTGGGCCGTCTCGCTCATCAGCTTCGCCACCCGCATCGTCACCTTCGGCACGGTGATGGAGCGCAACCCGGGCAACGGCGACCCGTTCTACTACCACGCCCAGGCGAACATGCTCGCCGACGGCGTCGGGTTCGGGGAGCCGATCCAGTGGCTCACCCAGGGCAAGTTCGTGGCCTCCGCGATCCACCCGCCGCTGTTCACGCTGTGGCTCACGCCGGCGTCGCTGATCGGCGCCCGCAGCTACCTGTCGCACAAGACGATGGCGGCGCTCGCCGGGGTCGCGGTGGTCGTGGTCGCCGCCCTGCTGGCCCGGCGGCTGGCCGGCGACCGGGCCGGCGTCGTCGCCGCGGTCCTCGTCGCCATCTACCCGAACCTGTTCATCATCGACGGGAGCCTCTGGCCCGAGGGCCTCTACACCGCGACCGTCGGCCTGGCCCTCGTGTTCGCGTACCGGTGGAAGGACCGGCCGTCCTACCTGCGGGCCGGGCTGGTGGGCGCGGCGGTCGGCGGGGCGATCCTCACCCGAGGCGAGGCGCTGCTCCTGTTGCCGCTGCTCTGCCTGCCGCTCGCCATCTCCGGGCGGAAGCTGACGCCGCGGTGGTGGCTGCACGCGGGCGTCATGGGCATCGTCGCGCTCGGCCTGCTGGCGCCGTGGACGATCCGCAACCTGATCCAGTTCGAGGAACCGGTGCCGGTGTCCACGAACAGCGAAGAGGTGCTGTTCTACGCCAACTGCCCGGACGTCTACTCGGGCAGCCTCATCGGCTACTGGTCCTTCAACTGCCAGGAGAAGGTCCGCCAGGAGCGGGTGGCGGCCGGGCTCCCGGCCGACCCGCCCGGCGACGAGTCGCAGCGGGCCAAGGGCTGGGGCGAGCTGGGCCGCGAGTACGCCAAGGAGCACTCGGACCGCTGGCCCGCCGTGGCTGCGGCCCGCGTCGCCCGGGTGTGGGACCTGCGCTACGGCGAGACCAACGCCAAGGTGCTGCAGTTCGAGGGCCGCCCGCACGACTGGTCCGTCCGCGGCCTGTGGCTGTGGCGCCTCATGGTGATCCCCGGGATCGCCGGCCTGGTGGTGCTGCGCCGCCGCCGGGTCATGGTCTGGCCGCTCGTCACCATGCTGGCGATGGTGACCCTGACCGCGGTCGCCGTCTACGGTCACATCCGCTTCCGGACGGTCGGCGACCTCGTCGTCATCGTCGGGGCAGCGGTCGCGATCGACGCCCTCCTCCCGGGGCGCCGAGCCCCCGCCGAGCCCGACGCCGAGACCATCGAGCCCGAACCGCAGCCCGTCCCCGCCGAGACGCCATGACCGACACCACCGCACCCGCCGACGACATCGAGACCCCCGAGGTCGAAGGGGACGGCGCGCCCGCGTGGGCGGTCCGGCACGTCGACTGGCGGTCGATCCTGTCGATCGCCATCGTCGCGGTCGTCCTCGCCATCCCCATGCGCGCGCTGATGCGCTACCAGGGCCCGCCGATGGAGGAGGGGTTCATGCTCGTGTTCCCCGAGCGGATCCTCAACGGCGACCTGCCCCACAAGGACTTCCTCCACCTGTACGGCCCCGGCTCGCTGTGGGCCCTGGCCGGTTGGTACAAGCTCGTCGGCGTCTCGATCACGGCCGAGCGGGTCTTCGGCCTGGCCCAGCTGGCTGGCATCGTGTTCGGCGTCATGGCCCTGACCTGGTCCTGGGGCCGCCGGGTCGCCACCACCGCCGGGGTGTTCGGCGTCCTCCTCACCACCACGGCCATCGGCCTCACCGCGCTCGCGTGGGACGGTGCCGTCGCCTTCCTCGTCGCATCGGTCTGGGTCGGTCTGCGAGCCCGGCGGTGGCTCACCGACGCCGGTGACCCCCCGTCGGCCGCCGCCCAGGCGCGCGCCGCCCGCCTCCTAGTCGGCAGCGGCGTCCTGGCCGGCCTCGCCCTGCTCTTCCGGCCCGATGCCATCGTCGCCACCGGCCTGGCCACGCTCGGCCTGATGGCGGGCCTGGGCTGGGCCCGCTGGAAGAGGTGGCTCCTGGGCGCCGTCCCGGTCGTCGCCCTCTACCTCGTGCACCTGGCGCTGTCGGGGCCGTCCGCGGCCATCAAGGGCATGTTCATCGAGCCGGTCTTCGACCTGCGCGGCGGCCGCTCGCTGCCGCGCCCGCCGTCGTGGGACACGTTCGACGGCGCGCTCCAGAAGGTGGCCCTGCTGCGCCCGCAGCCGTGGCCGCTCCCGTCGCTGCACTCGCCGGCGCAGGCCTTCGTCTGGTTCTTCCTCCTGCCCCTCGCCACGGTGTTCGTGCTCGGCGTGGGCTGGTGGCGGGTCCGCAAGGCACCGGGGGAGTGGCGGCCCCGCGTGGTGCTCACCGTCGGGCTGCTCGGCCTCGGCCTCATGCCCCAGGCGATGCAGCGGGCCGACACCACCCACCTGGCCTGGGTGAGCTGCGTGACGCTCGCGTTCCTGCCGGCGGCCATCTGCGAGCTGCTCGAGCACGTGCGGGTCCCGTCGATCCGCCGGTGGGCCGCCACCATCGCCGTCGCCGTCGTGGCACTGCTCCCGCTCGTGGTGATCCCGCACTTCACCGCCCGGACCTACATCGACCTGGCCAAGCAGAGCATCAACGGCAACGTGTTCGGCTACCCCGTCACCTACGACGGGCGGACCTTCTACCTGGGCGCCAAGGACATCGCTCCGGTCGCCCAGCAGATGCTCGAGGAGGTCGGGCCCCAGATGCAGCCCGGGGAGAAGCTCTTCGTCGGCACCGCCGACCTGCGCAAGACCCCGTACTCCGACGCGTACCTCTACTACCTGCTCCCCGACCTGACCCCGGGCACCCGCTACATCGAGATGGATCCCGGCATGGCCAACGGCCCGGACTCGGGCCTGGCCGACGAGGTCGCGGCCTCGGACTGGCTGATCCTCAGCCACGTCTGGGACGCCTGGGACGAGCCCAACGACTCCCGGCTCAACGGCCCGAACGAGCCCAACGAGGTCGTCCAGCGCGACTTCTGCAAGGTGGGCGACTTCGGCGAGGGCGACCGCACCTTCTTCGAGGTGTACCGGCGCAAGACGGCCGACGGCGAGTGCCCGGCTGGGAGCAGCTGAGAAGTAGCCTCGCCCCTCGTGCGAACACTGGTCTGCGTGCCCACCTACCAGGAGGCCGCCAACGTGGACCGGTTCCTGCGGGCGGTCCGCGCCAGTGCCCCCGAGGCCGATCTGCTCGTGTGCGACGACAACAGCCCCGACGGCACCGGTGAGATCGCCGAGAAGACCGCAGCGGAGCTGGGCCGCGTCGAGGTGCTCCACCGCCCGGGCAAGGAAGGGCTCGGCGCCGCCTACCGCGAGGGGTTCCGCTGGGGCCTCGACCAGGGCTACGACGTCATCATCCAGATGGACTGCGACTTCTCGCACGACCCGGCGATGATCCCGACCCTGCTCGACGCGATCCGCGACGGCGTCGACTGCGCGATCGGGAGCCGGTACGTGCCCGGCGGCTCCACGCCGGGTTGGCCGCTGCACCGTCGGATGCTCTCCAAGTACGGCAACCGCTACACGGCTGGTGTCCTGCAGCTCGGCATCAAGGATGCCACGGGCGGGTTCCGGGCCTACCGGGCCTCCACCCTCGAGGCCATCGACATCGACTCCACCCGGGCCAACGGGTACGCCTTCCAGAGCGAGGTCGCCCTGCGGATGGTTCAGGCCGGCCTGCGCCTCGAGGAGATCCCGATCACCTTCGTCGACCGCGAGTACGGCACGTCGAAGATGTCCGTGAAGATCATGGCCGAGTCCATGGCCCGGGTCACCACGTGGGGCGTGCGCAGCCGGCTGGGACGATCCGCCACCGCCTCGTGACCGAGCGCCGCTACCGCTGGATCCTGGCGGTCGTCATCCTCGTCGGGCTCGCCCTGCGCGTCGCGTGGGTGCTGTGGGTCAGCCGGGAGCCGCAGGACATCTTCCTCGACCCCACCCGGTACCTCGGCTACGCCCGAGAGATCGCCGCTGGCCGCGGGTTCACCGAGCCCCTCACCGGTCAGGCCACCGCGTACTACCCGCCGGGCTACCCCTGGTTCCTCGGGATCATCACCTGGGTCAGCAAGCCGTTCACCGACGAGCCGTGGCTCGTCGCCGGCCTCGTGCAGGCCGTCCTCGGCGCCGCGTCCATCGGCCTCGTCGCCACCGTCACCAAGCGGCTGGCGGGTCCCGTCGCCGCCGTCGTCGCCGCCGTGGTCTTCGCGCTGTACCCGAACCTGATCTTCCACACCGGCGCCCTGCTCGGCGAGACGCTCTACAACTTCCTGTTCCTCGCCTTCCTGGCGCTGCTCCTGTCCCGGCCCTGGGACGCGGCGTTCAGCACCCTGCGGATCCTCGGCTGCGGCGTGCTCCTCGGACTGGCCGTCATGGTGCGCCCGATCTCGCTGGCGGTCGTCCCGATCGTGGTCGTGTGCTGGCTCTGGTCCCGCAAGGACTCCTGGGTCACCCTCCGGTTCACGATCGTCTTGCTCATCGGCGTGCTGGCGTGCATCGTGCCGTGGACGATCCGCAACGAGCTCCGGCTGCACGCCCTCGTCCCCATCTCCACCAACACCGGCGACAACCTCTGCATGGGCCACGCCGACGGCGCCACCGGGGCGTTCCAGCCGGTCGAGGCGTGCCAGACCGACTTCGAGTTCTCCGACGGCATCCCCGCCGAGCTGGGCAGCGACAAGGAGAAGCGGCGCATCGCCCTGCGCGGCATGGTCGACAACGCCGACCGCGAGCCGTGGCTGCTCTGGCGCCGCACGTACTTCATGTGGGTCCGAGACGGCGACCACGACGCCCTGTTCGCCGTCCAGTCGTACCGCCGCGACCGGTGGATGGCGCTCGACACGGAGTCCCGGCTGATCTGGATCGCCGACCGCTACTACTGGCTCGTCGTCGCTGCCGGCCTCGTCGGCCTGGTCCAGCTCACCCGCCGCAAGGAGCCCGAGGCGTTCGTCCTGGTCGGGTCCACGATCATGACGGCCGCCGTCCCGCTGATGTTCTTCGGCGACCAGCGCTTCAAGGTGCCGGTCATCCCGCTCCTGATCATCGCCGCCGCCTGCCTCGCCGACGGCCGCTGGGGCAGGGGCCAGTCCCGCATCCACCGTGTCGACCCCGAGCTCGACGAGGGCAGCGCCGCCGGGGTCGAGGATCCGCGCGAACCCGACGTCGACCGCGGCGGAGCACCGGCCACGACCTGACCCGGGGTGCCCCCGCCGGGTCGGCCACGTCCCGTCGACGAAGACCACGCCCGCGTGGGTGCGGGCGTGGTCGTCGGTTCCTGGCCATCCCCCGATGGTCGTCCTCTCCCCGAGTCGCCCTCGCCCGTGTGGTCGGTCCGTCGTTCTCGCCGGTGTTCTCCGGGTGCCTTGCGCTCGGTGGGCGGTCAGGCGGCTTGGTGGAACGGGGGCGGGTCGATGGTGGTGCCGTCGGGTCT